>Ga0209542_10004955_pt1 | contig 26994 bp, 26 predicted proteins | sample RifCSPhighO2_01_FD_184028 | JGI IMG/M metagenome (GOLD analysis project Ga0209542, IMG submission 184028) | Soil microbial communities from Rifle, Colorado - Rifle CSP2_plank highO2_0.1 (SPAdes) (version 2) | ecosystem: Environmental > Terrestrial > Deep subsurface > Rock core/Sediment ...
GACCTTGGTAAATCAAATTGACTGCCTGGGCTCTCAGCTTGGGCAGGTGGGGATTTGTTGTATATGGCATAACTCCCAGTTTATACATTTTAAACCGGGGGTGTTGCCAAGGTATTGAGCCATTACGTTTAGGTTGACATTAGGTGAATACTAGCTTAGAATACTAGCGAGGGTGATAAATTCGCCCAGGTCGTTTAAAAAATGGAGAAAAACATGAAAAAAACCATATTACTTATTTTTATTAGCGTTTACCCGGCTTTTAGCCAGAAGGTGGCCGTTCTTGTGGGTGGTTCGGTTTTTATCGGTAAACGGAGTTTTGTTGAGCCAGGTAATGGTAGCCGTGAGACTATCGATATAAACGATACTAAACCAAGAAACGCTTTTACACCCGGCTTGGAAGTTAGAGTTAATCCGCGCGGTCGTGTTGCTTTCGGAGTTGGATATCAGCGGTGGGCGATGGAGCAGGCCCCCAAACACTTTTCCACTCCTTGGTGGATTGATATGACTAAAGAACATAGCCGGTACGATTTGTCCGGCGAAGCCGCCGGCAAAGTCCTTATCGGAACCGCGTACGTCAATTTTACAAAAAAATCAGCCGTTCAGCCGTTTATCGGCATTGGTGCGGGATACAGCTGGTTTAATACTGTAAGGCGAACCTATAATATTTGGCAAAACGTTGACATCCTAACGCCCGAGCTTAAGGCGCTCATTCTTAATAGTGGGATAACCATGGATCAGTATCAAAATCCGCCCGCGGAAGTTACGACCCAAGAAGTAAACAAGTATGTGCTGAAGGGCGTGGCAGGATTTAACGTTTATCCCGCCAAGCATCTTATGCTTTCTTTTGATGGTGGCTACGTAAATGGTCCAGCCGCCAACTTTTCAATAGGCTTAACTTTCTAATCTTTATACTGACCGCCAGGCGCGGTCTTTTAATTTGGCTGAAGCCTTTGGCTTAATGTGGATAACCTTTGTATGAAAATCTTACCATGAAGACTATAATTTAATTAGCAATAGAACTTGATGAAACTGAGGGAAAAACAAATTTCTGCGCTTGTTGTTTTGGCGGCCGTAATCATAGGCGGTGTTTTGTTTTTTTCCGGCGCCTTGGGCTGGCTATTCCCGATCCTTAACCAAAAGGCCACCCCAGAATTACCGGCTGATTTTCCAAGCGAGCTTCTTGTAAATGAGATGGATAGCTTGGTCGCGGCATCAACCGTAAACAATTTTACTTCCGCCGTGTTTTTAAGCAAAGACGAACCGAATTATATTTTAGAAAAGATAATCGCGTCCCTAGAATTCGGTGGCTGGGAAATAATAAATCAAAGCCGGGATTCTTTGCCGCTTTATTTATTCGCAAATTTAAGGGTTAGCGCCACAGAGTTGCGCACCGTTGAATTCAGAATATTAAAAACCGCTGATTCCACTCAGGTGCAGGTAGGTTATGGCAGACAATAAAAATAATATTATGAAAAAATATTTTCGTACGCTGTTTTTATTCGGCGCGGTTTTCTTTTTATTTTTTTTATTTTCAGGTTTAGCATCGGCCGCCATTATTTATTGCCCGCCGCCGGATGAAACGAGGCTCTGCGGAGTTACTTCGAATATAGGTTTCACATTTGGTTGTTCTTTAAGGGGTGGTGATATTTGGGGAAGCAATAGAATCCTTGGCGGGCAGAGGTGTGTCAACTATGGCGTAGACGACGGCGGATACTACATGATAGGCACAGGAGAGCCTGACGGTGGAACGTCAACTTATCCGTTTGGGTCAGGCGCGGCTCCGGGTTGGACTTACGATAAGTCCTACGATCCATCCGGTGTTTGGGCTGGAGGGATAATTCCCGAAGGCGAATTTCCGCACTCGGCTGGATATTATCTTTATAGAACTTTTGGTGGCGACGTTCGGGTCATTCAGACTATCGCCGACGACGAATCCACCGTCTGGGTTTCCGGTAATGTAAGTGCCTGGATGGGCTGTAACCACGATTTTTTCAGGAGCATTTTTGATTCAAGCTGTCCTGCTTCAGACTTCAGGCTTAACGGCGCGCAATTCAGTAACAATTACATTGTATATGCCAATCCCGGCAATCCCTTACTTGCTGCTATACAGAATGACCTTCGTCCGGGTGGTGGTGCCGGCTGTAATGGTGATAACTGTCCTACTTGGGGGGGCGGTAGCGCGAGTGTCACTCTTATTAACGCCACGGGGTGCTATACTAACGCCTACAAAGTTGCTGTGGGCGGCTATATTGATACCAGGACAAGCCATCCCACCCAGGATGGTGCTTGCGAAATCGAGCCAACAGCCAGTCTTACCGTCAACGGCCTCCAGAATATAACCGTGAATGTGGGGGATAGTGTTGATTATATTTGGTCTTCTACTAACGCCATGAGCCCGACTTCTGATTGGGGTTCTTACTACACTGTTAATGCGAATGATACCTGCGGCCACATAGCCGGTACGCAATATCCGTGGGTAGCGAATAGCTCAAGTGGCTTAAGCTCCAGTAATGTTCCAGTATGCCAGGCCGGTAGGACGTATACTTTTACATATTGGGCAAGCAATGCTGTAGTAACGGCTACCTCAGTTGCTGTCGTGACTGTTAATGCTTCAACACCCACGCCAACGCCCACCCCCACCCCCACGCCTTCCACGCTTACCTGTTCCCACCCCAATCCGACAATAGGCATAAACGAACCTGAACAATTTACTGATACCGGCGGCACCGCTCCGTATTTCTGGAACGCGCCCAATGCAAACGAGTCTGCAGTCTGGAGTTCAACTCCTGTTACCTTTACTTTTCCCGCGGCGGGCACGTTCACTGTGTTTAGTAATGATAACGGAAACGTCCAGCAAGCCAATTGTCAGGTTACGGTTGCGACCCCAACACCAACACCAACGCCGGAGACACTTTCGGTAACTCTAACTCCTAATCCTTCCTCTGGCACAGCGCCACTGTCATCAACGCTAAGCGCGCTAGTATCCGGTACGGCCGTTGGTACGATTAATTATAATTTCTGGTGGAACTGTGCTTATTCCGGAACAGACATTGCCACGGCTAGCAGTACTTGTGGCACACTTACAGCGCCAGCCGCAGGGTCGTGTGTTGAGACCGCCGGCGTCGGCTACAAGTGCAATGGCGTTAATACTAATCCAGAGCCCACAGCCAGCCACATTTATAACGCAAGCTCCACCGCTAAGGTTATAGCAGAAAGGGGTACAGCTCCTTCGGCCCAAAGCCAGGCCGCGGTTACTATCACCAATTCAGCGCCGGTTACTTCCAACGTTACCGTTACCGAACCAGATTATTGTGTTTCCGGACCATCGGCGTTTGTTTCGTGGACCTATTCAGATCCCGATGGCAGCACTCAGTCAGCCTATCAAGTTCAGGTAGATGATACGGGTAGCGCCTGGAACGGCCCGGTGATTGATTCAGGTAAGGTGTTGAGTTCAGGTACGTCGTATTTCCTCTCCAGCCTGCTGTTTAATGTTACATACAAAGCTCGCGCCAGAACCTGGGACGCTCAAGATTTAGTAAGCACCTGGACTGAAGAATCAATTTGTAATGGTCCCGGGTGTCTAGGCGGCGGCGGCTCCTGGAAGACCCCCCAGCATCCCTACCCATTAGTTAATTTCACTTGGTCGCCGTTGCTTGATCTTTCGGCTAACCAGCCGATACAATTTACCGACCAAGCGGCCTTTTCAGACGGCAGCGGCTTGGGTCAGCGTGGCTGGAATTGGCTTTTCGGTGATGGCGGTTCTGCCGCAACTCAAAACCCGAGCCATACCTACGCAAGCTCCTCTACCTTCAATGTAACTGAGACTGTTACTGACAAGAGTGGTTATGCCTGTGCCCTCGCCAAGCCAATTGGTATCGAGCGTCCTATCCCGGTTTGGAGGGAAGTAAGCCCGAGGTAAACTATGTTTTAGATGCAATTAAGGTTAAATTAATCCCGCCCTTGTACTAACAAGTCCAAGGGCGGGCCTGTTTTTTATCGAAATTTATGATAAAATGAGGCCATAAATGACAAAACAAGAAGCTAAAAATAGACTAGTAAAACTTAAGACTCTTATAACAAAATACCGTTATAATCGGCTAGTTTTGGATAAGCCGATTATCGAAGAATCTGCCGAGGACTCTCTTAAAAAAGAACTTTTTGATTTGGAACAGCAATTTCCTGACCTGGTAACGCCAGACTCTCCGACCCAGAGAGTCGCCGGGCAGCCTCTTAAGAAATTTGAAAAGTTTACCCATCCGGTCCGCATGCTTTCTTTCAATGACGCCTTCAGTCATGATGATATGCTTGAGTGGGAAGAGAGACTGAGGCGCATTGACCCCAAGGCTGTGTCGCGAGGTTACTACTGTGAACTTAAAATAGACGGGCTTGCGGTCGAACTTATTTATGAGAGTGGAGCATTAAAGACCGGGGCGACTCGTGGCGACGGAACTATCGGCGAGAACGTAACCCAAAATCTCAAAACAGTCGAAGCTGTCCCCCTTAGCCTAAAAACTAAAACCTATAACCTAAAACCTGGTCTGATTGTCCGCGGCGAAGTTTTTATTGCTAGAAAAGAATTCGAGAGAATTAATAAGGAACAGAAAAAGGAAGGCGCGCCTATTTACGCAAACCCGCGCAACCTTGCTGCCGGCTCTATCCGTCAGCTAGATCCGATCGTTACGGCATCGCGCAAGATGGACTCTTACGCCTACTCTATTGTTACCGATCTCAGACAGGAGAAACACGAAGATGAGCATAAGATTCTTCACGATTTGGGTTTTAAAACTAATCCACATAACAAATTTTGCCGGAACCTTGAAGAGGTGCAAGAATTTCAAGATTATTGGGAAAAACATCGTGAAAAACTAAATTATGAAATAGACGGGGTCGTCGTAATAGTAAACAATAACCGAATGTTTCAAAAACTTGGCGTTGTCGGCAAGGCCCCGCGCGCAGCCATCGCCTATAAGTTTTCGCCCAAAGAATCAACGACGATAGTCAGGGATATAATAATAAGCGTCGGGCGCACTGGAGTTTTAACTCCTGTGGCCGTGCTTGAGCCGGTTGAGATAGGCGGCACGACTGTTAGCCGCGCCACACTTCACAATGAAGACGAGATTCGTCGGCTGGGTGTGAAAATAGGGGATACGGTTGTTGTCGGGCGTGCCGGTGATGTGATCCCGGATATCAAAAAAGTTCTTACCGAGTTGCGTACCGGCAAGGAAAAATCTTTTCATTTTCCCAACAAGTGTCCGGCTTGTCGTGAGCTCGTCAAACGATTTGCTGGTGAGGCGGCGTATAAATGCGTGAATAAAAATTGCCCAGCAATAAAACGCCAAGGCATATATCATTTTGTATCCAAGGGGGGGATAAATATAGACGGTGTTGGTCCAAAAATAATTGATCAGTTGATGGATGCCGGCCTTATTAAAGATGCCGCTGATTTATATAATCTAAAAAAAGAGGACCTACTTAATCTCGAGCGTTTTGCTGATAAATCCGCAGAAAACACAATCATTGCCATACAGGAGCGCAAAGTTGTGCCACTTGATAGGTTCATCTATGCCCTCGGCATACCGCATGTTGGTTCGGAGACGGCGCTGGATCTTGCCAGAAAATTTGGCTTTCTGGAAAAACTTGCCGGATCGTCGGTGGAAGATCTTAATAATATAAAAGACGTAGGAGAAGTCATGGCACATAGTATTCAGAACTGGTTCCGTAGCGAGTATAATCAAAAACTTTTAGAGAATTTCAAAAAGGCGGGATTGAAAATCATGAAACAAGAATCGGCTCAGAAGTCGGCGAAGCTAAGGGGGCTAACCTTTGTTTTCACCGGTAGCATGGAGAACCTGAGTCGCGAGCGTGCAGAGGAAATGGTTGGGGAAAACGGCGGCGATGTGTCGTCGTCAGTTTCCAAGGAAACCGACTTTGTCGTAGCCGGCGAAGAGCCTGGAAGTAAATATGACCGCGCCAAGAAACTCGGTGTTAAAATTATAACCGAAACAGATTTCTTAAAACTACTCTCCTAATACCATTCCTAATATTATATTGTTTAATTATCTCGCATATGCTAGATAATTAAACAAATGACCAGACCTAAAATTAGAAAAAAGTCTTTTGCGGTCAAGATATTAAAAGCCGTAGGTGCGGCTGGTTTGGTTTTGGTAGCCGCTACAAACCCCTATTTTGGTCTGAGCGTTATAAGCGGTCTCAAGAAGCACTATGACAAAAAGGCTTGGCGCAAATTTTATCATTCACTCGATTATCTTAACCGCCGTGGCTATGTACAAATTTTAGGTGAAAAAGATGGCCAACTTAAAATTAAAATAAGTCAGAAGGGCGAGGATGTTTTGGAGTGTGTGAATATTGACCAAATGGAACTGCCGAAATTGGGAGAATGGGACGGGAAATGGCGGTTGGTAATGTTTGATGTGCCAAATTATAAAAGCAAAAATCGTTTGGCATTTACAGAGAAATTAAAGGCCCTCGGTTTTATCATGGTTCAAAAAAGCGTTTGGGCATATCCGGTTGAGTGTTATAAAGAGGTGGTGGTGTTGCGAAAATTTTATGAAATAGAAAAATACGTTACCTATATATCTACCACCGAAGTAGAAGATGAACTCGATTGGCGTGGCAAGTTCAACCGAAGACACCAAGATTGAGTAGTTACAGAATGGTTAGCCAGTGATCAAGGGTAGTCGTCCCCCCCCCTGTTTAACTATCTCGCATATGCGAGATAGTTAAACAGGGGTTGGCTTTGTGCTAAACTAATGCTAAATTTAATAAATGTCCAAGATTACACAAAAAGACGTGGAACGTATCGCGGGATTGGCAAGGATTAGGTTTGGCGATAAAGAAAAAGAAAAGATGGCAGCGGAAATCGGCGCGATTTTGGGTTATATTGATAAGTTAAAGGAAGTGGATACGGATGGCGTTGAGCCCATTTCAAATATCACGGGCATGGAGAACGTCATGCGTAAAGATGAGCCGACAAAAAACCAGCTTGCGGAGCAAGCGGCGGAAGCGGCGAAGCTGATAGAAATGGCACCAGATAATAAGGATAATTTTGTAAAAGTTAAGGCCGTTTTTGGTGAATAACTCAGTCAATACAATCAAATCTGTCAACGAGGGTTTGAAGAAGGGTGAGTTTTCGGTTGAGGAGATCGTGGCTGACTATCAGGCGCGTATAAAAAAAGAAAACCCTAAACTCAACGCCTATCTTAGTATTTTTGACAGCCCAAAACTAGAAACCAGAAACTATAAACTAGAAACTAGCCTGTTGGCCGGCGTTCCTTGCGCAGTCAAAGACAACATTTTGATAAGTGACGAAAAATGTACCGCTGCCTCAAAGATTTTGGAAAAATATGTCGCTCCTTATGACGCAACAGCTATAGCCAGACTCAAGCAAGCTGGGGCGCCATTTCTTGGCAAAACAAATCTTGATGAATTTGCCATGGGAGCTACTGGCGAGCACTCGGCCTTTGGCCCGACGCTTAATCCGCATGACACATCACGCGTAAGTGGTGGTTCGTCTGCCGGTTCCGGTGCGGCGGTAGCTGCCGATCTCGCTGTTTATGCATTAGGTTCTGATACGGGTGGTTCCATACGTGAACCAGCTTCTTTTTGCGGCGTTGTTGGCCTCAAGCCGACCCATGGTCTTGTTTCACGGCATGGTTTAATTGCAATGGCGTCCAGCCTTGATCAGATCGGGCCAATTACAAAGACAGTTGAAGATGCGGCGATAGTGCTCAACAATATAGCTGGCCACGATCCCATGGATTCCACGTCTGTACCTGTTTCTCGCGAATTGCCAGATTATACCGCTAATCTTAATAAATCGATTGCTGGCTTGAAAGTCGCTGTGCCTAAGGAGTTTTTTAGTGAAGGATTAGATAATCAAGTAAATAATCTAGCACAGGCGGCGATTGCTAAACTTGAATCTTTGGGTGCGCACATAGATCAAGTTAGTTTGCCTATGATTGAATATGCAGTCGCGGTCTACTATATTATTGTGCCCTCGGAGGTATCAGCAAATTTAGCGCGCTATGACGGTATTAAATATGGTTTATCGTCTAATAAAAAATCTAGTTCGCTCCTCGACGTTTATCTGGATTCCCGAGCTGAAGGTCTTGGGCCAGAAGTTAAGAGGAGAATTATGTTAGGAACCTATGCATTATCGGCGGGCTATTATGACGCCTATTATCTAAAGGCGCAAAAGGTTAGGGTGTTAATAAAAAATGATTTTGATAAGATTTTTGCCAAATACGATGTAGTTGTTGGTCCAACGGTGCCTTACCCTGCGCCTAAACTCGGAGAGTTAGACGATCCATTAGCGGCCTATCTGGCAGACGTATACACTTGTCCGATTAATCTAGCCGGCCTGCCGGCGATTTCCATTCCTTGCGGTTTTGCTGACGTTGAAGATAAAAAACTACCTGTAGGATTTCAAATAATCGCTAAGCATTTTGACGAGGCCAAACTTTTACAGGTGGCATATAATTTAGAGCAAGCGTTAAAATAATAAAAATGATAACCCCATCACCTCTTACAATTCCAGGGTTAGAATCCCCTCAAGTGGAGGAATTTTATTATGCCGCCCTCGGCTATCTAAACGGTTTTGATTTTAGCGGTATAGTTTCTGACGTCAAGACGATTGCTATAATAGTTAGCGTGATTTTGGGAACGATTTTGGTTTGGATAATGATTAAGATGGGCGATCTTTATAAAAACAAGCTCAAAGAAGCAATCGACGGAGCGGTCGAAGGCCTGACTCCGCCGGCTGAAGCGGTGACAGCCTATGATAACCGCTGGCAAGAGATAAGGCGGCATGTTGATTCTTTCGTGGATGCTGAGTGGAAGTTAGCGATAGTCGAGGCGGATAAATTCGTTGACGATATTTTAAAAACAGCCGGTTTCGCCGGCGAGTCAATGGGTGAGCGGCTGATGATGATTAAACCTGATCAGATAGCTAACATTCAATATCTTTGGGATGCGCATAAAATTCGCAACCTTCTGGTCCACGACGCTAACTTCCGCCTAACCCACCAGCAGGCCCTCTTCGCCATCAACGCCTTCGAATCAGTATTAAAAGAATTAGGCGCGTTGAATTAATAATAGATGTGGTAAAAAAGGAAAGATTCAAATTAATACCAGAGGTTTATTTATTATTAGTCAGGGATGGCAAGATTTTGTTATTGCAAAGAAAAAATACAGGCTATGAAGACGGAAACTATAGTTTGGTGGCTGGCCATGCCGAAGCAGGAGAGCCATTAACACATGCTATGGTGCGGGAGGCCAAGGAAGAGTGCGGAATAAAAATAAAACCTGGCGACTTAGCATTATCTCTTGTTATGCATAGAAAAACCGATCGTGATCAGGCCGGTTTTTTCTTTAGGCCCTTGAAGTGGGAGGGCGATGTCCAGAATCTAGAACCTGAAAAATGCGAAGATCTTAATTGGTTTCCGATTGATAATTTACCCGAGAATACAATACCTTATATACGCAAGGCTGTGGAGTCTTTAGTTAGTGGCGTAAATTATTGTGAGTTCGGTTGGTAGGCCACATGTAAAGATTAGAGCGAAGCCCTCTGATTTTTGTCATTTGTTTTCGGATGATTTCAATTAAGTGAGCTACCTGTTATTTCGAGAGTTCTGTCGAAGCCGAGCGGGCATGGTGTTGTGGTGTAATTTACGCAGAGCGAACGCAGTGAGCGGGTGGTAAATTATGCCACAACGAGCGAGGCGAGACAAAAAGTGTAGTGACTTTACGCCACGCTGGGGTCGTAAAACGGAACGTCTCGAGAAATGATGGGTAGCGAACGTAATGCATAAATCCCAAATCTTTTTCTTCATTCTCCTCTCCTTCATCCTCGGCGTATTCGCCGGTTCGTTTTTTAGTATTTCAAAAAATACTGCTCTCATAATTGCGATTACATGTGCCCTTTTAATCGCCGTTTTTTATCGCCGCGAATCACGGCTTCTTAACCCTCGTTTTGCCCTTGCGGCATTCCTTACTCTGTTTTTTATCGCCGGGGTTATGCGCTTTAATACTGTTAATACGCAGACGCATAATCTGCAGAAATTTGTTGAGGCGCAGGAAAATGTTATAGATCCTCAAAATAAGCATCCAATCCGAGTAACATTGTACGGTTATCTGTCTAGCGAGCCGGAAACGAGCGGCGATAAACAGAGATTAGTTTTTTTTGCAAAGCAGCTTCAAGCCGGCTCGTATGTGATTGATCTGAAAGAGAAGGTTATGTTGACAACTCAGATGTACCCGCAATACAAATATGGCGATGAGTTAAAAGTTTACGGCCAAATTAAAAAACCCGAAAATTTTAGCGAGTTTGATTACGCTGCCTACCTGGCCAAAGAGGGTGTTTTCACGACCATGTTTTATCCAGAAATTGAGCCGGTCGGGTTGAAGATTTCATTTATTGAGGGTGTGAAAGTAGGATTATTTAAAAAAGTCTTTGCGTTAAAGGGTGCATTTGAAAATTCTATTTCTCGTTCGGTCAGCGAACCAAATGCGGCCTTCATAAACGGCATACTTCTAGGCAGTCGGTCGCAGATACCGGATACTTTGCAAGATGCCTTCGCCCGCACTGGCACGACCCACATACTTGCCATATCCGGTTACAATATCACCATAATTGCCGTGATTGTTTCCTGGCTCTTCCTTTTATTTTTTCGCAGGCCCACCGCATTTTGGTTTTCCGTTGCCGCGGTGGTATTATTCACAATCTTAACTGGGGCTCAGGCTTCGGTGGTCAGGGCTGCGATAATGGCGACAATTGTACTGCTTGCCCGCCGAGAAGGCAGACTCAGCGATCCGCGGAATGCGATTGTTCTGGCCGGTGCGGCAATGATATTGTTCAATCCGATTATATTAAGGCATGACGTAGGCTTTCAGTTATCATTTATGGCGACACTTGGCTTGATTTATGTATCTCCAGTTATTGAGAGATATTTTCAAAAAATGCCTAATTTTTTTGAACTGCGCGAGACGATGATTATGACGGTTTCGGCTCAGATTTTTGTTTTACCCCTGCTGATTTATTATTTTAAAAACATTTCCCTGGTTTCTGTTCCAGTTAATCTGCTTATCTTGCCACTGGTTCCAGTTTCTATGATATTCGGGTTTATTACTGGTCTGGCAGGCCTAGCCGTACCTTTTCTGGGCCAGTCTTTGGGTTATTTTGCTTGGCTAATCACGTCAGTCCAGATCGGTATTATAAATATTTTTGCCAAGCCAGTCTGGGCTTCAGTTACTTTTGGGATAGGCTGGCCGGGGGTAATTATTTTTTACGCACTATTGATTTTACTACTCGTTAGGCTTGGGAAAACTACAATTGACAAGCGCTCAGACGAGCGTATTCTCTAATTAGATAACGCACCTTTACATTTAGAGAGGACCAAATGTTTTTACATCGATTTTTAGCTTTTGTTTTTTTGTTGACTTTGATTTGTGGGCAGCAGTTAATTAGCGGGCAGGAAATTATGCCTCTAAATCAAATCAGACCCGGCGATAAGGGTTATGGGCTGACGGTTTTTTTGGGCTCAGAGCCGGAACCGTTTGATTTTGAAGTCATCGGAATTGTTGAGAGCGGCTGGGGGCCGTACATTATGGTTGAGTTATCCGGTGGGCCCAAGGGTAAGGATGGTCTGGAGATTCTAAATAAAGCAAAAGTCATGAGTGGTATGTCCGGTTCGCCCATGTATACCAACAGCGGTAAGATTATAGGTGCGCTTTCGTCTGCGCCGCCATCTCAGATAAACAGCAAGGCCTTGGTTACGCCTATAGAATCAATGCTTGGCTTCAGGCCCAAGATTATAAACGAATATGTCGGACTAACCGTTGATGCATTTCCTATTTTCCCAAGACAGCTTAATTTGGCAGATTCGCTGAAAGATAAAATTAAACCAGGAGACATGTACACCTTTTGTCTGTATTGGGGGGATGATCAATATTGTCCCAGCGGTACTGTGACCCATCTTGATCCAAAGAATCAGGGTACTTTTTTAACTCTTGGCCACCCGGCCACAGACGCGGTCGGTCCAACAGCGTTGCCTTTTTGGAGGGCTGAGGTTCTGACGGAAGTGGCCAAGGCGGACTCTTCTTTTAAGGTTTCTTCAAAGATTGGGCCAGCCCTAGGTTCTATAATTTTCGACGGCCCGTTCGGCCAAATAGGTAAATTAGGAGCGTTGCCTAAGTTTTTTCCTATGACAATTAGTATCGAAGATTATTTTTCGGAAAAATTAGAAACCCGCTATTCCTTTGCGTACACTAGGAACGCCGGAGCATATGCTGCTGCTATTATTGTCGGAAGAAGGGGCTGGATAGGTAATTTTTTGGATGTTGAGGCCGAGATTACCATTGATGTCGTCGGCCAGGATAAGGTTAGTTTCAAGGGAGATTTTAATAAAACTGGTCCGATAAACTTAATATTGGACTCTATCATAACGGAAGATCTTAATCCGGTAATAGATAATATAAATGTAGTTTTGCGCGCAAGACCGAAATACAAGAATCTCGACCTGCAAAATATCTCGGTAGAGGTTAAAGATGACGATAATAATAAGTTAGCGACCAACATTTCTATTGTAGCCGCCGGCAATACGCGGTTGGTAACCAGTCTGAATGTTAGTCTCGACAAAAAATATCTTAATAAAAAGTTATATCTTGCAGATGGCCGTGAACTTTTAAATATGATTTTATCTAGTTCGGCCATAAAATCAGGAACCGTTAATCTTTTGAATGCGGTTTCGGACAGAGATGCGCTCTATTTATTTTTTGCCGATGAGCAGTTGATAAGTTCTACTCAAAAACCCCCAAATACTGCCGTTTTCCCTGCCAGCTCACTTAGCGGCTGGTTGGCCGACGAGATCAAACCACCGAGTTTTGACGGAAAGACTGCCGAATCGAACAATATTTGGATGCCGCATCCGCTTTTTGGCTCAATAGAAATCTTGGCTAAGATTAATAAACCAGGTCAAGACTATATTATTAACGGCAAGAAAGATTTTACCATTAGCCCAGCAGACCAGTCCGGTCAGTCAGGCAAGATTGCTCAGCCACAAGGTGTGGCCAAGAAAAAATTCTGGCTGTTCTAAAAATACAGCCCAAGCATACAAAAACCCGCTCATTGCGGGTTTTATTTTATTACTTTCCAAGCCATGCCCAGATAGGCAGAATTGCGGCGATCGCGTAGGGGTTATCGCCTACATATCCCCAGTTTTCAACAAATACTCTCCAGGCTTTCTCACTTTGGACATCACCTAGTTTAAAATGAGCATCCATGTCTTTTAAGATAAATTCGTCTCTATCCGCCTTACTCAGCCAATCCCTGCGAAGTCGGTTGCGGCGGCAACGTCTAGTTTGTGGGGGAAAGGAAAAACAGAGCTATCCTTGAAGTTTTCTTCTGCTGACCAGAATAGAACAAGACCGAACTCCGGATGTTTGCACCAGTGGCTTGCCGATGCCGCCGCCGCGGCGAATGCTAAGGCCATAGCATGCCCAAAACTTTCCCTGCTTCTAGCTCGCACATTTAAAGCAAAATTATCCATAATCTCAATACCAGTAGAGGGCATTGGCGGCCCCTAAGGTTTTAAAAGAGTAGACGCAAATTAACATTTTAAATAATAGGTGGCAAGTCTGCAGAGACGGACCATGTCTAGCAGGGTTGACATGGCGTCCACGTTTTGATAAACATACTAAATTAGCACTCTAGTGGCATAAGTGCCAGAATAATTAGATTTTAGGTTTGTAGGTTCTAGGTTTTAGACCATCTAACACCCAACACCTAAAACCTAACACCTTGTTAGCATGAAAATTAAACCCTTAGGAGATCGGGTTCTAATCGAACCTCTTCATGAAGAAAAAAGGAAGGGCGGGATTATATTGCCCGAAACCGTTGACAAAGAGAGGCCTGAGAAAGGACGAATTATAGCCGTAGGCTCTGGTCGCGTAGATGACAACGGCAAGAAGTTGCCGATGAGCGTCAAGAAGGGCGACAAGGTTTTGTTTACCAAATATGGCCCCGATGAAATTAAGGTCGACGGCAAGGAGTACTTGATCGCAAAGGAGGAAAATATACTCGCAATTATTGAATAATAAAATAGAGGGTAGAGATTAGAATTATTCCAAATTCTAGCTTCTAGATTCTATTTTCTAGATTTATGGCCAAACAAATTCAATACAAAGAACAGGCTCGTGAAGCACTCAAGCGTGGCGTGGACAAGATCGCTAATGCGGTCAAAGTTACCTTAGGACCAAAGGGCCGCAATGTTATTTTGGATAAGGGTTTCGGTGCGCCTACTATTACAAAGGACGGCGTAACCGTTGCTAAGGAAATAGAACTCAAGGACAAATTTGAAAATATTGGCGCCGAATTGATTAAGGAGGTCGCTTCAAAAACTGGTGATATCGCTGGTGACGGCACGACTACGGCGACTGTTCTAGCGCAGGCGATTGTGTCCGAAGGATTTAGCGCTGTTAATTCCGGCGCTAATCCGATGGTGCTTAAGCACGGCATAGATAAAGCGGTTGAGTGGGTGGTTAAACAGTTAAAATCTAAAAGTTCAAAAGTAAAAGGTTACGAGAAAATAAAAGAAGTAGCCACCATATCTGCCAACGATGAAGAGCTTGGTAAATTAGTCGCCGATGTTTTTCAGAAAGTTGGTAAGGACGGCGTGGTAACTGTGGAAGAATCGCAGACATCTGAAATGGCTACTGAGTTAGTTGAAGGAATGCAATTTGATCACGGCTACATCTCGCCCTATATGGTTACTAATTCAGAGCGAATGGAGGCGGTATATGAAGACCCCTACATCTTAATAACAGATAAAAAAATATCATCTATTCATGACGTTGTTCCTCTTTTGGAGCAGCTATCTAAGGGGGGCAGGAAAGAGCTTATTATTATAGCTGACGACGTTGACGGCGATGCCTTGGCAACTTTGGTAGTCAATAAGTTGCGCGGCAACTTTAATACACTGGCTATCAAGGCTCCGGGCTTTGGAGATAGAAAGAAGGAAATGCTTGAGGACATAGCCGTTCTTACTGGCGGTGAAGTAATATCGGAAGAAAAGGGAATTAAAATGGAGAAGGTGACAATAGAGGCGCTTGGTCGGGCTCGCAAGGTGGTATCCACAAAAGACGACACAACTATTTCTGGTGCTTTAGATAAAAAGAAGGTCAAGCTAAATATTGATAAAAGAATTGCTCAGATAAGAGCGCAGATCAGTAAGACCACATCCGACTTTGATAAAGAAAAACTGCAAGAACGTCTAGCCAAGTTGTCCGGCGGTGTGGCGGTAATTAAGGTAGGTGCGGCTACGGAGACAGAGCTCAAAGAAAAGAAATTCAGAATCGAAGATGCAATCGCTGCTACTCGCGCCGCGCTTGAAGAGGGTATTGTTTCTGGCGGCGGAATCGCACTTTTTGAAGTGGCCAAAGAGCTTAACTTCAAAACTGCTGGAGTCGGTGAATTCGGTGATGAGGCCAAAGGCGTAGCCGTAATCAAGGCGGTCTTGGAAAAACCGATTCGTGCTATCGCCGAGAACGCCGGCAAGGACTCTAACGAGGTTGTGCAAAAAGTGATGAGGCTAGAGCCTGGTATGGGCTTCGATGCTGCTAGCGGCGAATATGTAGACATGATCAAGGCCGGTATTATTGATCCACTCAAGGTTGTGCGGACGGCTCTGACTAATGCCGCCTCAGTGGCCTCTCTTATACTTACCACTGAGGCAATTGTAACCGACCTGCCAGAACCGGAAAAAGAAAAAGGTGGAGCAATGCCTCAAATGCCGGAATACTAGAGTAGTATGCGGGACTTGTCCAGTAAGGCTTTTTAATCCAAACGGCTCAACGAGATGGCTCGCTGAGCCGTTTGCTATTTTGTGGTCTAATGATACAATAAACTCATGAATATTTCACTAATTATTTCAATAATAATCGTGGTCGTGGCTTTGTGGTTGGCCGGGGCTTTTAATGCGCTTGTTCGTTCGCGCAATAGGGTCAAAGAAGCCTGGTCGGATATAGACGTTCAGCTAAAACGCAGGTATGATCTGATACCTAATTTAGTAGAAACAGTTAAGGGCTATGCCAGTCACGAAAGTCAAGTCTTTGAGCGAGTAATCAAAGCAAGGTCTGCGGCTATGGGTGCTAATGGTGTAGCTGAGCACGGCCAAGCCGAGAACGTGCTATCCGGCGCACTCAAGAGTTTATTTGCTTTGTCTGAGGCCTACCCGACTCTTCGTGCTTCCGAGAATTTTGCCAAATTGCAGGACGAGTTATCCGATACCGAAAACAAGATCCAGGCTGCCCGCCGATTCTACAATACTAACGTCTTGCATCTCAATAACCAAGTCGAGCAGTTTCCAACTAATGCTGTGGCTAATATGTTTAGTTTCAAAAAAGAAGTATTCTTCGAACTGGAAAATGCGGCCGCGAAAGAACCTGTGAAAGTGAATTTTTAGAATAAAAATTCAGCATGATAAATCTATACACTCAGCAATCAGCGAATGTCCGTAAAACATGGTTACTTATAACCGTGTTTTTGGTTTTGATAGTCGGCCTCGGATGGCTTATAAGCTATGCCATGCGGGCGCCTGAGATTTTGTATTTGGCTGTTGGATTGGCTTTCATCATGAACCTCGTGGCCTATTGGAATTCCGATAAGATCGCTCTGTCTATGTCTGCTGCGAAGCCGGTAAAACGTGAGCAGAATCTTTACTTGCATCGCATGATTGAAAACCTTGCCATTACTGCTGGTTTGCCAACGCCCAGGATTTATTTAATTGATTCGCCACAGATTAACGCTTTTGCTACCGGACGCGATCCAAAGCATGCGGCAATTGCTGTGACAACGGGAGCTTTGAGTAAGTTGCAAAACGAAGAACTCGAGGGCGTGTTGGCGCATGAGTTGTCCCACATCGGCAATCGAGACATTTTGGTCTCAACAATTGTGGTCGTACTGGCTGGAGTGATAGCGATTGTGTCTGACTGGGCTCTTCGTGTTAGTTTTTTTGGCGGGCATCGAGATGATGATAACCGTGGCGGCGGGGGATTGGTTTTATTAATCAGTCTTGCGGCGGCAATTCTTGCGCCCTTGGCCTCAATGCTTATCCAAATGGCCGTATCGCGTAAACGTGAGTATCTTGCCGATGCTTCGGGCGCGCTTTTGACTCGCTATCCGGACGGTTTGGCTAATGCGCTTGCCAAAATAGGCCAGGATTCTTCTTATATGCCTCATGCCCACAATGCCACCGCCCATCTTTTTATATCCTCACCGTTCAAGGGCAAGGAAGGTACAAGTTGGCTGTCCCGCCTTTTCATGACCCACCCGCCGCTTGAGGACAGGATTAGAATTCTGCGGGGCATGAAAGCGTAGCCGCGCTAATATTAAAAACAACATTCTCACATTCTTAAGAATGTGAGAATGTTGTTTCAGAATATTGTATAAACCGAATGGAACTTCTTTTAAAAATAAAAAAGTGCTCGTTTTTGGTTTGGGATTGCTGGGCGGGGGAGTGGCTACGACTAACTGGCTGATTAAGCACGGTGCGCGCGTAACGGTAACTGATCTGAAAGATGATAGCTATCTTGAGCTGTCTTTGAAGCGGCTTAGAGGTAATCCCAGGCTAAAGCTTAATGGCCACGATAAAAAAGATATCGAGGACAACGAAATTATTGTTTTTAATCCCGATGTTTCGATAAATAACCCCTTTGTTAAATATGCCCGTAAGCTTGGCAAGCAGATCGAAAATGAGGCCACAATTTTTTATAAATTATGCCCTAAGCCGATAATTGCCGTTACCGGTACGCGGGGTAAAACCACAGTTGCCAATTGGATCGGCTATTTTTTGAATCGAGCCAAGCGTAGAGCTGTTGTTTCCGGCAATTCCTATGTTGAGCCATTACTCAAGACACTCGATGGGGCAAGCCGATTTGAATATGTAGTAAATGAGGCACCGTCCTATCATCTTGAATACTTTAGCCGAGGCGTTCCTGCGCCAGAGGCAGCCATTATTACCAATCTTTATCAGGATCATTTGAATCGTCACGGTACTATGCGGGATTATGCCCTGGCTAAGGCAGCTATTTTAAGAAACCAATCTGCCAATCAACATTTAATATTAAATCGCGATGATAAATGGACGCCATTTTTTATCAAGCAAAAGCCACGTGCCAAAATTTGGCTATTTTCCATGAAGTCGCTTTCCAAGAAGGAATGCGGGATTTTTTATAAAAATGGCTGGATCTATTTTCAGGATGACGGGATCCCGGTGCCAGTTTTACGCGTAGAAGACTTTGGAAAAGAACGCGGCAGACACAACCTAATTAATTTATTAATTTCTTCTTTGGCGGCTAATCTTGTTGGCGTGCCTTGGGAAATAATTCAAAAAAATATAACAAGCTTGCCCGAGATTAAATTCAGGCAGGAAGTCATTTATAAAACAAATAAACTCAGGATAATAAATGATACGGCTGCGACTTCTCCTGACGGCGGGATGGCGGCGGTAAACCGTTTTGCCAGTCCGGCAACTATTTTGATTGCCGGTGGTACTGACCGGCAGCTTGATTATTCGGTTTGGGCCAAAACTGTTAATAAAAAATTAAAACCGGAAAATATAATTTTACTTGAGGGTAGCGCTACGATAAAAATATTGCGCCTACTAAGCCGTAACAAGATTGAGCCGCAAGTTTTTGGTACCCTGGCTAAATGCATCCAAGCCGCCCTAATTAAAGCTAGACAACGTGGCCAGTCTATGATATTATTCTCTCCAGCGGCCAAGAGCTTCGAAAAGTTCAAGAATGAATTTGATCGGGGCCGGCAGTTTAATAGGATCATTAAAAAATTAATAAAATAAGGAGGAACAATGAGCCAGGCACCTAAAGAGCGAGACTACATTAGAGAGGCATATGAGATTCTGTTTTCTGTAAAGCCTGTGGGCCTAGAAGATTGGCAGACTGCACTGGATTTGGTAGCCAGGTTCGACGGACGTAAATTTGTCAGCGACCCAAAGAAAAAGATTATCGCTTGTGCGGCCATGGCCTATTTACTTCTCTATATAAACTTTCCGGAAGAAGACCGCTCGAAGATTTGTCGGACGGCCGCAGGCCTTTTGTGTGAACTTGATTCAGGTCGTCTTGGAGATCGTGATGATAATCTTGATGAAGCCCTTCTATGCTATCTCCTAGATAAATATGAAACGAGGCTGGCTTCGCTTGAAACAGCCGCGCAATAATTATTAACGAGGGCGAACTGCCCTCTTTTTTTGCGCCGTAAAGCACATAATATTGACACAATATCGTAGGCATGCTACCATTGATTCTGCTGCTTAAAATAAGAGGAGGACGAGTAATGCTGGCACATTCTAAAAAACTGCGCATAAATTGTCTAGAAAACAGAATTGGGCCTGGCTCTAAAGAAATATCAATTTATACTGCGTACTGTAACTCTCCAGATCATCTGGGCAGAATACTGATAATTTATGGGGGAACTACGGAAAAGAATTTTAGTCATACGGTAAGATTCTTTTGGGCAGAACACCTTGCACGATTGGGTTTCGTCGTACATTTTTTTGATTTTCGGAGCAATCTGGGCGATTCCAAGTTCTCTGATTATGGTCTTTACGATCGGCTGCAAGACAGCAAAGCCGTGATTGATTATCTGTTATCTAAACAAGCCCTGTTCAAGCATTTGCCATTGTCGCTTATGGGATTAGGTATGGGTGGCCATCTTGCGGTATTAGTTGCCTCTGATTATGAATATCGGGAACAGGTTAAGAATCTAATTCTGATTGTCCCGGCGGCCTATAACGACAAAGCGCTTTCCCCCAATGTTAAATTTGGGTCAGAGTTTAGCAAAATAATAAGGACAAGAGATGACCGGCGGTTAAGCACTATTTTTTCAAGGTCAAGAAGGATAAAGGCCAACTGCCTAGTGGTTGCGTGCAAAAAAGACGAGATTGTGCCTTCGGAAATCCCGTGGCTATATTTTTTACATTTAGCTCAGCCTCGAGACTCGGCCGCACGTTCATATAAGAGAATTTGTGAGCTAAATGATTACGGCCACCACGGGAACTATGACGATTCTGAAAAGAGGGGCCTGATTGTTCAGCATCTACTTGGCTTTTTTAAAAATTCAAAATCTTTGCCGTCCAGGCCCAGTCGTGTGCCCGTGTGTCGCGGCGTGCTAATTAATAAAGTAACCGCTTAAGCGGTTTTTTTATTTGAAATTTAATTTAAAATTCGCTAAACTCTAGATAAGTTTAATCCTGGATAATTCTATTTTTCTTAGTGCAGAGGAGGAGTCGCATAGCGGTCTAGTGCAACGGCTTGGAAAGCCGTGACCCTTCGGGGTCTCGTGGGTTCGAATCCCACCTCCTCCGCCAATTGGGAAATGAAGCACTGCCATAGTGGTCAAAACCTGTTTTACACCATCAAAAAACCAGATATACTTAGAGCAATCGTAAGTTTACTTTTATAATATAAAACTATGAATAAACAAATCATTATTTTAATAGCAGTAGTTGTATTATTGGGGGGAGGGTATTTAGTGTATTCAAAATTTGGAAGTAGCACGAATATTCACTCAAGTACGCAGGGTACAGAGAAAAGCACAGCACCTATGGTGTTGCCAGATCAAAAGAATATGTCGCTTGAGGAGTTTTTGAAACAGGGGGTTCCTCGTGTTTGCACAGTCAGCCAGTCTGCAAACAATATGACAACTACCGGAAAGATTTATGTCGATAGCGAAAGGGTCAGAGGTGAATTTGTGACTAAGATAAACGCTGTAGATACAAATACGTCGTTCGTTATGAGAGATAGCACAATATATCTGTGGACCTCGGGCGCTAGTGCGGTCGGTATCCAAATGGCGATAACTCCGCAGAACTCTACGGCGGAGCCATTTACAGGCATTCCTGGTTTTGATCCAAAGCAGGCGAGCAATTATCACTGCGGTTCATGGAGGCCCGATGCATCAAAATTTGAAATTCCAACCTCTGTGAAATTTACGAAGTTCAATTAATCTATATACGAAGAGATTTGATACGAGAGACAAAGGACATGTTTTATATTTTTACTTTAGCCAGTGCGGCAGTTACATTTTCATATGTGCTTTTGGCAAAAAAATTTGCCACGGGTCACCACTTAGTGATTGGCCGGCGTATAGTTCACCATAGTTGCCTTGCGATCTTTGTGCTGATTCTAGGATTATTTATTGTTCCGGAGTCAGCCAAGGTTATTACCACGGCTATCGGTGCAGGAATCTATTTATCTCATATAGCCGAAGAAATATATTTTGTTAAAACCAGCATCTGGTGGGCTCTTTTCGTTTTTATAAACAAGGCAGATTAATTTTATGCAAAAAATATTTGAGCATGGGGAGGCTTTTAATTTCTGCTCGGTAGGGTATATAATGAATGTTAATGGCTGGGATTGTTGACCAAATCAAAGAGCGGCTCGACATAGTCGACCTGATTTCAAGTTATCTTAAGTTGCAGAAGTCAGGCATCAACTATAAGGCGCGGTGTCCGTTTCATAACGAGAAATCCGGCTCGTTTTTTGTTTCGCCTGAAAGGCAGATTTGGCACTGTTTTGGTTGCGGGCTGGGCGGTGATGCCTTTGGGTTTGTAAAACAAATTGAGGGTGTGGAATTCCCGGATGCCTTGCGCACTCTGGCCGCGCGCGCCGGTGTGAAACTTGAGCGCCAAAGTCCGGAATATCAGGAATATCAAAGCGCTAAAACCAAGCTCTATGAGATTTGCGAATTGGCCATGAGGTTTTTTGAAAAACAGCTTCATCAATCTAGCACCGGCCGACAGGCGTTTGCGTATCTTAAGGACAGGGGACTAACAGACGAATCAATTAAAGAGTTTCATCTTGGATATGCGCCGGAATCATGGAACGCGTTGTATGATTTTCTAAACAGGAATTATGAGAGCGTAGAAGCCCTTGGTGCCGGAATGATAATAAAAAAGGACGGTGGCGGATATTATGACAGATTTCGTTCCCGGATAATGTTTCCAATTTTTGACATTAACAGACAGGTTGTGGGGTTTACCGGTCGGGTTTTTGGTGAGCTTGCAAAGCAGGAAGGCGTCGGTAAATACATGAATTCTCCGCAGACGGCGATATATGATAAAAGTAGAGTTCTTTATGGTTTGGATCAGTCAAAGCTCGAGATAAGACGCTCTAATCATTGTCTCGTTGTTGAGGGAAATATGGATGTAATCATGTCGCATCAGGCTGGAGTGAAGCACGCAGTAGCTTCTTCCGGTACGGCGCTGACTGGCGGTCACCTCAAAATAATCAAACGCTACACCGACAATTTGGACTTGTGTTTTGATGCCGATAGCGCGGGTTCTCTTGCTACCGATAGGGGGGTGGATTTGGCCCTTGCCAAAGGATTTAATGTTGGTATAATTACAATACGTGAGAATGATCTCAAGGACCCCGCTGATTACGTTAAAAAGTACGGCGCAAAATGGTCCGAATACACCCAAAAATCCAAGCCGTTTATGGATTTTTATTTTGAAACGACAAAAAGTACCTTTGATCTGGCCACCGCTTTAGGCAAGAAGCTTTTCAGTCAGAAATTGATGCCTTTTTTGGCTTCGATAGGAAACAGGGTTGAACAGGCGCACTGGGTCAGCGAGATGGCCCTGGTTCTCAAAACCAAGGAAGAAATTTTGTATCAGGAGTTGGCGTCAATCAAGCCTAGGGACGAGGAAGCCGTTGAGGTTATTGGGGCGTCGTTGGCAGCGGCAGGCTCGAATTCAACGGTCAGCCTTGATTCGCAGGAGGAGGTTTTGCTGTCGCTGATAATTAAAAAACCTCAACTGGTTGTCAAAATAAGGCCGGAAGACGAAGGCTTTTTTTCCATTCAATTCAAAGATATTTCAGGAAAAATAAATATGGAACAAAAAGAGCCGCCAATTGCACAGCTTGTCTCGACTGCTGAGCCGGCACTGACAATGAGTTTAGAGTTTGCATTTTTGAAGTCACAGGAGATGTGGAAGGATTTTCCAGACCACGAGTTGGATGAAGAATTCGATAAATTAATAAGGCAGATAAAAAAACGTAAGCTTTCAGCGCAGCTTGCCAGCCTGGAGTATGATATTCGCTCCGCCGAAAAAGAAAAAAACAAGGAGCGCCTGGCGGTGCTTGTAGCAGAATTTTCCAAAATTTCTAAGCAACTTTAGCTAATGTCAAAAAAACCTAAAAAAAATTACACTAAAGGCGGACCTTCGGCCAGAGGCGAACACGGCACCTCTGGCCGGAAAAAAATGCACAAAGCCCGGCCCTCCAAGAAGGTTCGTTTTAAGCTGATTGGGAAAAAAGCCGGAGCGACAAAGCATGGAAGCAGAAAGGGAACCAAAAAAGCGTCAAGAGCTCTCAAGCCAGTCATAAGCGAAGACGCGATTCTTAAGCTGATAGAGAAGGGCAGACATCGCGGGTTTATCACAGAAGCCGAAATCATTAACACCTTTCCTAACGTTGAGAAGGATATTGAGGGATTGGAGCGACTATACGAGCGGCTTGAAGCGGCCAATATAAATGTAATGGATACTGGAAAGGTTTTTGCCGAAGAGCGAACCAAGGAACATGAGGAAAAGAAAAAGCTTGAGGAAGAGCAGATAGAAGCAGGCTCCGATTCCGTGCAGATGTATTTGCGCGAGATAGGACAATACCCTTTGCTGCGCGGCGAGGAAGAGGTGGAGCTTGCTAAAAAAATAGAAAAGGGCGATGAGTCAGCCAGACAGAGACTAATGGTGTCCAACTTAAGACTCGTGGTTTCAATCGCCAAAAAATATGCGAATCGCTCTCCGAATCTCACGTTGCTGGATCTCATACAGGAGGGTAATATCGGACTCTCGCGCGCGGTGGAGAAGTTTGATTATAAGCGTGGATATAAGTTTTCGACCTACGCTACTTGGTGGATAAGGCAGGCGATTACACGTGCTCTTGCTGACCAGGCGCGTACCATTCGTATTCCGGTCCACATGATTGAGACGATAAACAAGTATCAGCAGGTGGTGAGGCGCCTGGTGCAGGATCTTGGACGCGAGCCTCTGCCGGAAGAAACTGCCGCCGAAATGGGTGTAGACGTGGAAAAAATACACCACATAATGAAGATATCTCAGGACACAGTTTCGCTTGAGGCGCCGGTGGGCGATAGCGATGACGAGGGCTCGCTTTTGGCGGACTTCATAGCCGATGAAGAATCAGTAACGCCGGAGACTATGGCTGGTCGGCGTATATTACGCGATCATTTGCAGGAAATTATCAATGAGCTTTCATCGCGTGAGCAGAAGATACTTGAGATGCGATTCGGTCTTGGTGATGGTGTAACTCATACATTGGAAGAAGTCGGTAAGGTGTTTGGCGTAACTCGTGAGCGCATAAGGCAGATTGAGGCTAAGGCACTGGATAAGATACGTCAACATCATGCGGTAGGGAAGCTGAGGGATTACTAAAAAATAAAAATCCGCCTAACTGGTAAGCGGAATCTCGGATTGCCTTATGAAGCATTTCCGGCAGCGGACGGTGTATATCTTATCTCCGCCGATCTCGACTTGTTTAATCGAGCCGGCAGTTTTCTGCGTGAATATAGCGCCTTCACTTTTACATTTAGTGCAAATAGCTTTAAGCATAGTTATTTCGTCTGCCCTAGCCATGAGTTCGGGCATAATCCCGAATGGGCAGCCTTCAGCATCAAGGTTGAGCCCCGAGGCTATAATTTTAAAATCATCATCTTTTTTTTGATCGAGTAAATTAATGATCAAATCCAAAAAATCATGCGGAAAAAATTGTACCTCATCAATGCCAATAACATTTGGCTTGTGGAGAGAGACTATTTCATTGAGATCGTTTGCGCTGAGGACGACTCTGCTTATCAGTTTGCTGTAGCCCCGTAATTTAGGATCGGTTTCGACCAGCCCAAAGACGTTTCTTTCCGGTCGCTTATCAAGGTTCGGTCTGATAAGTATCAGGTTTCTTTCGGCGAAAGCAGCTACGCGCAGTCGTCTTATCATCTCCTCACTTTTCCCAGAAAACATCGGCCCGGTAATTACTTCCAGTTTTGCCATTTGCCTATTCCAATTTGTAAAACAGCGCAGGATCATTATACGCAATCAGCGGCTCGTATCAAATATTGCTCAATCGTCTTAATTTTGTTACAATATTTTTACAATTGAATATGGATTTTAATCATTCCGGGATAGCTTCAGCCAGATAGCTTGAGCCTGAGGCTCATCCGTCCTATGGCGGAGATCAGCCTCTGGCTGACAATGGTCGAATTCTTCTATGTTTTATACATATGTATTAAAAAGTACAAAGAATGGCAAAAGATATATAGGTCAGACTTCAAAAGATGTTTCCCATAGATTGAATGAGCATAATATCGGAAGCAACGCATGGACTCGGATAAATGGACCGTTCTTTATCGTTCATTTTGAAGAATATCCATCCAGAACCGAAGCTATTAAAAGAGAACATTTTTTGAAGTCTGGTCAAGGGAGAAAATGGCTAGACGAAAAATTCCCGCCAAAGGCGGGCCAGCCTCTGGCTGATATTATTCTGGGATAGCTCAATGGTAGACCTGCCTGCCGGCAGGCAGGGCGGCTTGTCGCGAGACCACGGGCTATTTCTTAAAATTAAAATATTCCGGGATAGCTCAATGGTAGAGCGGCTCCCTGTTAAGGAGATGGTTGTAGGTTCGAGTCCTACTCCCGGAGCCAAGTCGTGATAGGTTATCGCGCACGACGCGCATGGCCAAATTATCATAATCATAAAACCACCCGATTCGGGTGGTTTTATGATTATCAACAAATCTAGTTGACTATATATCCGCAACGGATATACTGAACATATGAATAATGATCATACACCCCTAACACCGGCAGTATTCCATATCCTCTTAGCCCTAAGCTCAGAAGAAAGACATGGATATGACATTATGAAACAGGTGGCTAAGGATTCTAATAACTCAGTTACCATGGGCCCGGGAACTCTATATGGTTCTATAAAAAGAATGATAGATTCGGGGCTAATAACTGAAGTAGGCACAAAGCTTGGAGAGAATAATAAAGAGCGTATATATTATCGCCTGACAGCTAAAGGGAGGAAGCAATTGGGGGCTGAAATAAATCGTTACTCTGCTGTTGTAAAAATGGTAAAGAAAAGCGCTCCCCAATTCTCATAATAATGAACCACTTATTCCAAAAACTTTATAAATTATCGCTTTCATTCTATCCAAGGTCATTCAGAGATGAATATCGCGAGCAGATATTGCAAACATTGGAAGACATGAAATACGAAGGTAAGGCATTTTGGCCTGACCTTCTGGTCGATTTATTCGTCAGTATTCCCCGAGAGTATCTATATAAAACATATAATATTAATAACATGAATAAAAAATTTATGATTCTAACGGGCACCGTAGGATTGGTCTCGGCCGTAGCTTATATTTTACTCGATGATAATAATATCGTGTCGCTTGGAGTTGAGAATGTCTTTTATACCATTGCATGGCTGGGCATTATATCAACGGCCCTCTTAGCGCTGCGGCAACGCAAGTTAAGATCTGCGAGATAATCAATATAAGAATCATAAGACCGCCTAAGGGCGGTTTTATGATTTATGGTATTAGTTCTTCTTTTTTGATAAATTAAATTATGGGAAAAGAGTAATTAATGTAAAATAGGCTACTATCTATGATTTATCGGCATCAATCGTTTACTCTCGATAGCGACAATAAAAAAGCATACAACCGTTATGGCGACGAGATTCGTTTAACCGGGGATGCCTTTCGTCTTTTAGAGTTTCTCTGCCAACAGCCCAATAACAAGGCAACCGTAACTGAAATCGGAGACCACCTGGACAGATTCAAAGACTATACCGACGCTTATTTCCGGGGTTTAAAAAACAAAGTACATACTGCCCTAAACGCAGAGTTTATTGATTATGGCGAAGGTGCCTACT
>Ga0209542_10004956_pt1 | contig 26993 bp, 20 predicted proteins | sample RifCSPhighO2_01_FD_184028 | JGI IMG/M metagenome (GOLD analysis project Ga0209542, IMG submission 184028) | Soil microbial communities from Rifle, Colorado - Rifle CSP2_plank highO2_0.1 (SPAdes) (version 2) | ecosystem: Environmental > Terrestrial > Deep subsurface > Rock core/Sediment ...
AGTGGGTGCGGGATGCGAGAATCGGCTATTACATAGCCAGGTGCTTTTCCGCCTAAAGTATGGAAAAGCCTTTCGATTCCACGCAGAAGCAAATAAATTTGCTTCTTATCTCTTACTTTGTGCGGGATGCGAGAATCGAACTCGCGTCTAATCCTTGGGAAGGACTCATTTTACCACTAAACTAATCCCGCTCAAGCGGTATATTAACCGCTTTTTTCCTTCGGGGCAAGCGCTAAAATAATTTTAAAAACGGTATCGGGATTAAGCGACATGCTCTCTATCCCCTCGTCTACTAGGAATTTGGCAAATTCCGGATAATCGGATGGAGCCTGCCCGCAAATACCTATATATTTATTTTTCGCGCGGCATTTATGGATAATGTCCGCCACGAGCTTCTTTACTGCGGGGTTATTTTCATTGGCAATATGAGTAACTATTCCGGAGTCGCGGTCGAGTCCGAGGGTAAGCTGCGTCAGGTCATTGGAGCCTATGGACATCCCGTCGAAAATTTCCAGGAACTCGTCCGCTAGTAAAATATTGGAGGGAATCTCGCACATGACATACACCCTGAGGGTAGAATCTTTCGCCCTGTCGAGGCCGTTATTTTTCATAACCTCTATCACTTGCTTACCCTCTTCCGGAGTACGGCAAAAAGGAATCATCGGCACGACATTGGTAAACCCCATCTCTTCTCGAACCTTTTTCATCGCCTGGCATTCCAGAGCGAAAGCGTCTTTGAATTTTGGGTCGTAATATCTCGAAGCGCCCCTCCAGCCGAGCATAGGGTTTTCTTCTTTCGGTTCGTACAACTCTCCTCCGAGAAGAGTTCGGTATTCATTGGTCTTAAAATCGGAAAAGCGTATTATCACATCGTGGGGGGCAAACGTCGCCGCAATTTTTGCAATCCCGAGAGCAAGCTCGTCCACATAGAACTGAGATTTGTCTTTGTAAAGAGGAGTCAGCCGGTCTATTTCTTTCAAAACTTTTTTTATGTACGGCGTCTTCTTACCCTTCTTTAGGTTTTCATACTGCAAAAGCGCATTCGGGTGTGCGCGCACAAAGGAGGCTATGATGAATTCCAGCCTGCCTAATCCCACTCCCTCCGCCGGTAGATGATGATTTGCAAACGCGTCGTTCGGGGAGCCGATATTTACCATTATTTTTACGGGTGGTTTTGGTATATTGTCCAAGCGGTGCTCGCTTACCTTAAAAGGAAGTATGCCCTCATACACGGAGCCAGTAGAAGCATCCACGGTCACCTCCTGCCCGTTTTTAAGCGTTTTGGTGGCGTTATTGGACCCCACAATGCACGGTATGCCGAGTTCCCGGGAAACTATCGCCGCGTGCGAAGTCCTGCCTCCTTTGTCGGTCACAATGGCGCTCGCTATCTTCATTATAGGCTCCCAGTCCGGGTCCGTAATTTCCGTTACCAGAACTTCGCCTTTTTGAAATTGGGAAATGTTCTTTGCGTTTTTTAGTATGCGCACTTTTCCACGACCCATCTTTGCGCCAACGGAAATTCCGTTTACCAGAACTTTGCTTTTCTTTTCTAGATGATATTCCTTGAGAACATTTTTATCTTCCATGGAACGAACCGTCTCCGGGCGAGCCTGTACTATAAAAAGTTCGCCGGTCTTGCCGTCTTTTGCCCACTCTATGTCCATCGGCTGGTAATGCCCGTGCTTTTTTGAAAAATATTTTTCTATTTGCAGACACCACCCCGCAAGCTTTTTAACTTCCGCATCATTCAGTGAATATTGCACTTGTTCTTTTTCTTTTACGTTTTCTTTTTTGGTGCCATTTTTCGCGTACACCAACTTAATGTTTTTCTTGCCCAGGTGTTTGCCGATGATAGGGTTTTTTACGCCGCCTTCGAGTGTGGGCTTATAAACTATAAATTCGTCCGGAATAACCATCCCTTGCACGATGAATTCTCCGAGCCCGTATATTCCGTTTATCACAATTACCTTGTCAAAACCCGTTTCGGTATCGATGGTAAAGGCCACCCCGGAGGAAGAAAGATCCGAACGCACCATGCACTGAATACCCACGGAAAGCGCCGCGTCAAAGTGTGAAAATCCCTTGTCCGCCCGGTACGAAATAGCCCGGTCGGTAAAGAGCGAAGCGATGCATTTTTTCGTGGATATTAAAATATTTTCTATGCCGTGCACGTTCAGGTACGTTTCCTGCTGTCCGGCAAAAGATGCGCCGGGTAAATCCTCGGCGGTAGCTGAAGAGCGAACGGCTACGTCTATATTTTTTCCGTACTTTTCCCCGAGTTTTGCGTATGCTTTCCTAATAACTTCATTTAAATCTTCCGGCAAGCTGGCTTTTAAAATTGCCTCGCGGACTCTTTTCCCGCGAATTTGCAGATTGCGTATATCCGTTGTGTTTAAATCCGAAAGAATCTTTTTTATTTGTTCATCAAGACCCGTATTTTTAAAAAAATGACGGTAGGCATCGGAAGTCAAGGCAAAGCCGTCCGGTATTTTCACTCCGAGCGGCACAAGGTTGGAATACATTTCTCCAAGCGCGGCATTTTTGCCCCCTACCGAAGGAACATCATCAATCCCCACCTCGCTGTACCATTTAATAAAACCTTGCCCTGCTTGTTCGGTCATAAATAATCCCTATTGTTATCCTTATAATAAACTTACGATTTTCTCCAGCCTTCTATACTTTACCACTCTTTCCGGTTTTGTGGGCGCCCCTGACTTTAGCCCAAAACAGCCGAACGCAAACGCCAAATCCGCGACAAAATCATCATCAGTTTCTTCTCCGCGATGGCTAACGATTAGTTCAATATTATTTTCTCTAGCCAATTTCATTGTTTCTAGTGTTTCCGTTAAAGTGCCGATTTGATTTGGTTTTATAATCATTGCATTGATACTGCTGTTTTCTAAAGCTTTCTTTAGTAATATTTTATTAGAAACAGTAAGGTCATCTCCGACTATAAGAATTTTATTATCTTCTTTCAATCTTTTAAAACCAATAAAATCTTCTTCGTAAAAGGGATCTTCTATGGAAAGCAAATTGAATTCTTGAATTAAAGATTTATAGATATTCAACAATTCCTCGCCGGACATATTTTTACCGTCAATTTTATACATGCCGTTTTGGTAAAATGATGTTGCCGCCACATCCAGCGCTAGGTGGATTTTGCCTTCCAGCTCGCTTTGTTTAATCGCTTCTCTTAGGTAAAAAAGTGGCTGTCTGATGTCTTTTACTTTAAGAGCAAAACCTCCCTCGTCCCCAAAAACTACAGAATCGGCTCCAAGATCTTTTAGTAATATTTCTTTCAGACTATTTTGAATATTGATACCCATTGATATTGCTTCTGTAATATTGTCAGTATCCGGCACAATGTGATATTCCTGAAAAGCTAAAATGTTACTGGCATGTTTACCTCCTTCAAGTAGATTAATAAAAAGATGGGGGACTTTCCTGGAAAGCTTTATATCGGCGAGCGTCCGTAAATACTCAAAGAGCTCGATATTTTTTAATTTGGCGGCAGCTTTGGCGCAGGCAATACTTGCCCCTATCATGGAGTTTCCTCCTAGGTTGTTTTTGTTTGGGGTGCCATCAAGTTCTATCAAAATCTGGTCTATTTCGCTTTGATTGAAAACATTTCGACCCGACAAAGCACCGGCGATCGCGCCATTTACCTTTTCTATCGCTTTTTGCACCCCCTTGCCGTCATCATCCCTGAGCTCATGGGCTTCGTGAATGCCGGTAGAGGCTCCCGATGGAACGGAAAAACTGCCGGATGCACCACCTGCCCAGACGGTTACTTTGATAGTTGGATTCCCTCTTGAATCTTTGATTTCTTCTGCGACAACTTTTTTAATCCCGGATTCATCCATTACTTTTTATTTTAACATATCTTTGATAAGATAAATACATGAAAAACGGTATAGTTGCCGTGAGGAATTATCTAATGGGCAGGAAATACAAATGGGTAATAAAGCCTGTTCTCTTCAGGTTTGACCCCGTAAAAATACATGACATGATGTCGGTATTTTTACGGTTTATGGGCAAATTCTCTTTAACTAGGACAATTGCGTATAGCTGGTGGGGTTATTCCAGTAAAATGCTTGAACAAAATATTCTCGGCATTGACTTTAAGAATCCGGTAGGACTTTCCGCTGGCTTTGACAAAAACGCGGAGATGATAGATATAATGCCATCACTCGGCTTCGGTTTTACGGAAATCGGCTCAATTACGGCGAGACCGTACGGCGGAAACCCAAAACCTCGGCTATATCGCTTACCTGAGCACCAAGCTTTACGCATAAATTATGGCCTTAAAAATTTAGGGGCTGAAGTCTTGTATGAGCGGCTAAGGAATAAGATTTGGCCGCTGCCTGTCGGCATAAGTATCGCAAAAACCAACACCTCTTTTACCTCGGAAGTGGGCAAGGGGATTGAAGATTATTTTTTCACGTATAAAATTTTTCAAGATATAGGCTCTTACTTTACAATAAACATCAGCTGCCCGAACACTTGCGAAGAAAAACCTATTTTTGCGGAGCCCGAAAATCTTGACTTGCTCTTGAAACAAATTTTCTCTGTGCGTAAATCAAAGCCGGTTTTTATAAAAATCTCGCCTGATTTGGAAGAAACCCAGCTAAACGGTATCTTGGAAGTCTGCCGGAAACACCCGGTAGACGGTTTTGTATGCACTAACTTGACTAAGGAGAATTTATTTGGCCACGCGGGCAAAGGGGGGTTTTCCGGCAAGGCAGTTGAAGAACTATCCAATAAAATGATACGCAAAGTTTATAAATTTTACGACGGTAAAAAAATAATTATCGGTGTCGGTGGAATATTTACCGCGGAAGACGCTTATAAAAAAATAAAGTCCGGGGCTTCGCTTTTGGAGCTCATAACCGGAATGATTTACCAAGGTCCGCAGACGGTAAGCGATATAAATCTGGGTCTGGTCAAACTCTTAAGACGCGACGGCTATAAAAATATTTCCGAAGCAGTGGGAACTTTGTAGGTATTGGGAAACTACTTTCTAGTAAGCAGGATCATTAAATCCGAAACATTCGCGCCTGTAGGTCCGGTCATAATCATATCTCCCGTCTGTTTAAAAAGTTCATATGAATCAAAGCGTTCCAGGTAGTTTTTGGCGTCCAGATTTAATTTCTCTATTTTTTGTAGTGTATCTTCGTCGATTACGACTCCGGCCGCATCGCTGTTATCAATGCCGTCCGACGCAAGAGGTATAAAGACGGAGCCACGGTCAATCGCCCCTTCTACTATCGCGGTGAGCCCCATATGCATATTGCGTCCCCCTTTTCCGGACTTACCTATCACCTCCACAGACGGCTCGCCCGCCGCCAGCACAACCGTGTTATTTTCTTTAGCGGAGAGAATTTTCCGGAGCGCGACGCCTACTTGGTCATATAACTCTGTCGAAACAACTTTGGTTTTTAATCCGAGCTCCTTCCCCTTTTTCGCCATGGCCTCCACCGCCGTTTTGTTTGATACTAGGACAAAATTATGAATTTTTTCGAAATACTTGTCTTCTTTCGGAGTTTCAACCAAATCAAAATGGCCCAAACTATTACTGGTAATTATTTTTTGGGCATCCGCCATAGTGGTGCCGTCTTTATAGGTCGGGCCGGAAGCAACATTTTCAAAATTATCCCCGGGTATATCCGAGAAGATAAGTCCTATAATCGTAGCCGGATAAGAAACTTTTGCGAGGCCTCCGCCTTTTAAGAGAGAGAGATGCTTTCTGATCGTATTTATTTCGTTTATGGTTTTACCGGATTTTAAAAATGAGTCGTATAGTTTTGCCCCTTGTTCGCACTCATCTTCGGAAGAACACAACAAAGCCGAGCCTCCTCCGGAAATAACCGCGATGATAAGGTCTTCTTCGCTGGAATTTTCTGCTATTCCATATATCCTTTTCCCGGCTTGCAGGTTGACCGCGGTAGGCCGCGGATGACTGCCTGCGAAAGTCTCAATATTACCGCAATCAACTTTTGAAAGTCCTATAACCGCGCCTTCGGTTATTTTATCGCCCATCACTTTCGTAAGGGCCAACGCCGCACCGACGGACGACTTGCCAAAACCCACTACCTTTATCGCCTTGAACTTTGCCAAGTCAAATTCTTCTCCCGCTACGCTTAAAATATTATTTTTAAATTTTACGGAATTAAAAATTACGTTTTCCGTGTTAATCGCGAGCAGTCCGGCTTCCGCTATAGCAAGCGCGGTTTTACGGTTTTCGCTTGTGGCCAATTCGTCAAAATTTTTTATTTGCCTCTCCATTTTTATTTTACTAAATTGGTTGGCGCACCGGAAATAAACCCTTTTATATTTTCTGCTGTTGTCCGCATTATCGAATCTACCGCTTCGCGCGTATAAAAAGCCATATGTGGGGACACAATTACGTTTGGCATTTTCATAAGCTCATGATTAAGGGAGGTTACACCTCCTTTTTCGCCGGCCTGTGTCTCTACTTCTCCTTCAATTACGTCTATCCCCACTCCCGCAATTATCCCCTCTTTGAGCCCGGTAACCAAGGCTTCCGTGTCGATAAGAGCTCCGCGGGCAGTATTAACCAAGTAAACACCTTTTTTCATGGTTGAAATACTTTCTTTGTTTATCATATGATGATTTTCCGGCGTATAAGGGGTGTGCAGGGTAATTATATCCGCTCCGGAAATAACTTCCTGAAAATTTTTATATTCAAATTTGTTTTCTTCCGCAAAAAGCGCGTCGGGGTGCGGATCGCAGGCTATAACATTCATTTCTAAGCCTTTGGCGATTTTAATCACATTCTTGCCGATTTTACCGGTACCAACCACGCCCAAAGTTTTACCCGCCAGGTCAAATCCTTCCATCCAAGGCAAATAATTATATTTAAGAGTTTCTCTCAGGTAACTATTGGAACTTGCGATTTTTCTGGAAAGGTTTAACAGGAGCCCGAAGGTAAATTCCGCTACTGTGTGAGAGCCGTAAGCGGGCACATTTGAAACACTTATTCCTTTTGTTCCCGCGTATTTAACATCCACGTGGTCGTATCCAGTGGAACGGGTGGCAATAAATTTCAAATTTGGAAGCTTGTCTATAACTTCCCGGTCTACGGTGCAATCCACAAAAACACAAACAATCTCCGCGTCTGGAGATTTTTCAACGCTCTTTTTGTCCAGAACTTCCTCAAAAAAAGATATTTCTATCCCCCGTAAAGCGCTTGTAAAAATAGGCTGTTTTTCTTTGTCCAATCCAAAAAATGCGATTTTCATAGCTTTATTGTACCATATTAATTATTTAAACCAATTCTTAAAAAATCCCCAAAAACCTCCGGAATCCGTAGACTCCGGCGCCTCTTTGTTTTTATCTTCCACCACCACGATTAAGTCTTCCCCCTCTTTCGCCAGACCCAGGTTTTCCCTAAAAAATTTTTCTTTTCCCTCGTCGGTTTGCAGGCTGTTAGTGTCAGAAGTTAGTTTTTCTTTTTGTTCTTCCAATTGAGCCACTTTATCTTCGGCAATTTTTTTGTTTTTTCCGGTTTCCTGCATTTTATTCCAAAAACCCAGCATGCTCCAAATAAAAAACAAAATTAGAAAACCAAAAAGTATCAGGAAAGGTTTTGACTCAAATATATTCCGCCAACCTCTTTTTTGTTGAAAATTCCTCATAATATGCTATGGTAAGTATATGCTTTTTAACAAAAAACATCAAAAAAGAATCCAGTTCATTTGGGCGGTAGTGAGCGCGCTTATCATCATCAGCATGATATTGCTTTATACTCCGATATTCAGGTAGAACTTTGTTATTTCTCTTACTTCTCTCCGCTTCGCATCATCTTCAAAAAAACATCCTGGGGGATATTCACCCTTCCGCGTTCTTTCATCTTCTTTTTACCTTTCTTTTGCTTCTCGCGCAACTTCATTTTACGGGTAATGTCTCCGCCGTACATATGCTGAGTAACATCTTTCTTCATGCCGGATAGTGTCCGTGAAGAAATAATACGTCCGAGCGAGCGCGCCTGAATTTTCATGGTAAACATCTGTCTGGGCAGTAATTCGGTAAGCTTGTCCACCGCCGTTTCGGCCTCCTCTTCGGCTCTTTTTTTTGAAACAACTCTGGAAAACGCCGGCACCACTTCGTCCGCAACGAGGAGGTCGAGCCGGGTCACGTTCGCCTCGCGCATCTCACTTATCTCGTAAGAGATAGAGCCATAGCCGGAAGAAACACTCTTAAGTTCGTCAAAGAAATTACGCATTAATTCCCGGAGCGGCATCATGACAGAAATTGACGAACGGTTATCGCCAAAGTTGTCGGTCACGCCTATTTCTCCTTCGTGCTCAAACAATAGCTGCATTATGTTGCCAACATATTCTATGGGAGTGATAATTTTTAGTTTTACCCACGGTTCGAAAACATCCTTTATGTTTCCATCGTCGGGGAAAAAGTAAGGCGAATATATTTTTTCCCGTTTTCCGTTCGTCAAAAGCACTTCATAGGTGATAGAAGGAGTGGTTATAACCAGTTTTAAATTGAACTCTCGTTTCAGGCGCTCGGTAATGATTTCCAGGTGGAGCATTCCTAGAAATCCGCAGCGGAAACCTTTACCCAAAGAACCGGAAGCTTCTTCTTCGTAAGAAAAAGCGGAATCGGAAAGTTTTAATTTTCCCAAAGAAAGCTTCAGCTCCGCGAAGTCGTCCGCATCCTCCGGAAATACGGATGCCCAAACGACCGGCATCGGCTGCATATATCCCGGAAAAGCCGGCAAAGGATTTTTAAACATGGTTATGGTATCCCCGACCGACGCAATGCCGGGCTTTTTAATTCCGGTCACTATATAACCCGTATCCCCCGATGAAAGAAAATCCCGGGGAGTTTCTTCCGGGGAAAAGGTCCCGACTTCAAGAGCGGTAAATTTTTCACCGGAAACCGCGAACAGGAGCGTGTCCCCTTTCGTTACTTTACCATCCAGAAGCCGCACGAAAACTATCACCCCCCGGTGATTGGAATACTTAAAGTCAAAAACAAGAGCGCGTAAAATATTTTCTCCAGGATGTGTTGCTTTGGGCTCCGGTACCCGTTTTATCACCTCCTCCAGAAGCCCGGACACGCCTTCCCCTGTACGCCCAGAAACAAGTAAAATTTCATCCGGGTCGCATCCGAGAAGCTTTACCACCTCTTCTTTTATTTCTTCAACCCGAGACAACGGAGAGTCTATTTTTGAAAGCACAGGAATGATTTTAAGCCCTCCCTCGCGCGCCATAGTGAGCGTAGTAAGCGTTTGAGCCTGCACTCCCTGTGTTGAATCAATCAGTAAAATAGAGCCTTCTACGGCCTTTAGGGCCCTCGAAACCTCGTAGGAAAAGTCTATGTGCCCCGGGGTATCTATGAGATTTAGGATGTATTTTTCTCCCTTCAGCTCGTACTCCATTCGCACGGGCTGCATTTTGATAGTAATACCCCTTTCGCGCTCGAGATCCATTGAATCAAGCACCTGGTCGCGCATTTTACGCGTCTCTATCGTGTGTGTAATCTCAAGCATCCTGTCGGCCAAAGTGCTCTTGCCGTGGTCTATGTGCGCTATTATGCTGAAGTTTCTTATATTTGATAATTTCATAAAATTTCTGATGCCTGTCCCGTAGCGAGCTCTGCTCTGCTACCGGGATGTTTTAAGTCCATAATCTATTCCAGAAATCCTGTTTGATGATTCCATAGGTTCGCATAAAAGCCTCTTTTATCCAAAAGCTCTTTGTGGGTGCCTTCTTCCACTATTTTCCCCTGGTCGAGCACGATAATGCGGTCCAGCTTTTGTATCGTTGAAAGGCGATGCGCAATTACTATCGTGGTTTTGCCTTTCATGAGTTCGGTAAATGCGTCTTGGATATAATGCTCGCTTATACTATCCAGAGAACTTGTCGCTTCGTCTAGCATCAGTATCGGGGAATCCTTCAGCATAGCACGGGCTATGGCAACTCTTTGTCTTTCTCCACCGGAAAGCTTTACTCCCCGCTCCCCGACCAAAGTTTCATATCCGTTCGGCAGCTTGGAAATAAATTCGTCCGCATGCGCTTTTTTTGCGACTTCGATAATTTCTTCGTGACTGGCCTCGGGCTTTCCGTAAGAAATATTTTCCCTGATTGGTCGGTGAAACAGAATCGGTTCTTGTGGCACATAAGACACCGCGCTTCGGAGGGCATCCTGGGCGACATTCTTTATGTCTTGTCCGTCGATGGTTATTGTTCCTCTTGTAACGTCATTAAATCTAAGGAGAAGCTTTGTAATCGTGGATTTTCCTGCACCCGAATGACCCACTATTCCTATGCGTTCGCCCGGCTTGATATCCAGATTAAAGTTGGAAAAAACTTCTTCGCCCATGTTGTATTTGAAAGAAACGTCTTTGAAGACTATATGCCCCTTGGTCATATTTAATTTCTCCGGATTTTCGGGGTCCAGTATGTCCGGGGTTACCTCGAACAAATCAATCATTTCTTTCATGTCCGAGGCTGCTTTCATGAATTTTGTCATTGAGTTGCTCAAGTCCCATAGCCTGACCAAGATAATGGTCATGTATGTCTGCACCAGGACAACGGTACCTGTGGAAATTTTATTATTTATCCATAAATAAACCATTACATAAATAAGTACGCCCTGAATCAAGAAAGTAAATATACCCTGCACGATTTCGATTTTTCCTCCGAAAAAGAGAGCTTGTCGGCTTCTGACCGCCCCTTCTTCGGTGTACTTGCCGAATGAACGTATCTCCTCTTCCCGGGAAGAGAAAAATTTTACCGCGGAAATGTTGCTGAAAACATCCGCGAGCCTTCCGCTTATCCGTGAGTCTTGCGCGGCTTCAAGCACGTCATACTTCATTTTCCTGTTTACGAAAAACGAAACTACCGCCAGGTAAACTACAGTAAGACCAAAAAAAGTAGCGCTAATAACCGCAGACTCCATGGTAAGCACGATAAAAACACCCACCAAAACAATAAAGAAGTTCAGGAAGTTGAAAATAAATATATCGAACATTGTGTCAAAAGCGAAAACAAAACGTCGTGACTTTGTAACCAGGCTGCCGGCAAAGGTATTGGAAAAAAAGGTGTAGGAATTTTGCTCTATTCTTTGAAAAGCAAAATTGCGGAGCTCCCTTGTAACGTTTATTATGAAATTGAAGTATATGAACTGCCGGGTTCTGGCTGAAATCGCCACGAGTAGGTTCAAGCCGATGATTATATATACCAGCGTGAAAAGTTGGCCGGAAATAAGCATGCGGTCGGTTCCCGAGCGCGACAAGTTATCAATAATACTTTTAAAGTAAAAAGGTATCAGGATGGAGTCAAAAATAACCCTAAAGGTAAAGAGTGCCAGGATAACGTAAAGAGCCCCTTTATATTTCCGCATTTGGGGCCAAATATATTTTTTTATCTTCCTAAACAAAGACATTTATCAAATCTACCATAAAATATAAAGATTTTAAAGCTCTTCTTGGGCAGGCGGAAGAACTTTTGCTTTCCAAAACTTGGTAGATAGCGCCTCCATAAGGTCACGCAGCTCTTCGCTTTTTAGTAGATATAAAACAATGATAGCGGCTATAATGCCCATGACTCCGGAAATAAATCCCTGAAGAAACACGCCCATAAAGGTAACGGTTCCAAAAATTGGCGATAAAATGTTCAAAAATATGTACGCGACACCTCCGAGGAAAAATGATGCCCCTAGACTTTGGAAAAAAGTTTTGGTGATGAAAGAATCGTTATGCATAAAATCTTTCTTGATAAAAAACAAATGCAGGACAAAATTCAGGATTGTCCCCACGGAATAAGCGAGCGGAAGCATTAATATTTCCGTTCCCGGAATGTCGCTTACCTTTAATAAAGACTCGATGAAGTAACGGAAGAAAAGCCAGTTTTCAAAAATATGCACAAAGACATAAGACAAGATTATAATTAAAACGGAACTGAAAAAATTCACTATGAGCGGCCGTTTTGTATTGCCCGTGGCATAGTAAGAACGGGACAGAAGCGTGGTCATCCCCTGCGCCAAAATAGAAATTGAAAAAATTGCCAGGCAGGCGGCCACTAAACGTGTGTTTTCCCAGGAAAAAGATCCGGAACCGAATATCACACGCACAATCTGAGCGCGAACCACGATAAAAAGAAAAATAACCGGAAGGGACCAGAAGACGATGGCTCTGCCTGCGTCTTTCAGGTGGTTTTTAAATTCTTCTTTTTTCCCGCTGTTAAATGATTTTGCGAGCGTTGGAAAAGCAGCTACCGCATAAGATATCCCGATAATATTAAGCGGCACGGACTGCAAGTTAAAGGCAAAGTTAAATACCGATATGGAACCGCTTTCCAAAAATGAAGCAAGCGCGATGATGTAAATGAGGGCGATATTATTAAAAGCAAGGCCCATAGTTCTCGGAAGAGATGTGACTGCGGCGGAGGCAACATCTTTGAAATTTATATTAAAGGAAAATTTCGGCGTAAATCCACAGCTGTGCGAGGCAAAGGCCTGCACCGCAAAATGCATAAGTGCCCCCAGGGCAACTCCCAGGGCTAGGCCGTAAATTCCAAATTTGGGATAAAAAAATATTACCCCGACAATTATACCAATGTTATAAAATATGGGGCTCAGAGAGTAAATAAAGAATTTTCGGAAAAGCTGGGTTACTGCCCCGAACAGATTGGATACGCCCATTAAAATGGGAGAAAGCAGCATTATCCTGGAAAGCATTACAACCTCGGCCTGAAGAGCGGGAGTAAATCCCGGAGCTACAAAAACCACCAGCTTCGGCATTAAGAAAAACGCGACTAAAGCAACGGCTACCATCAGGGAGAGGAAAACTGTAAAAATATCATTCAGGAATTTCCTTGCTTCTGGGGTCACTTTATCCCCATCCATTTTAGCCACAATAAAAGGCACAAGAACCGTAACCGAAGCGAGCGAGGCAATGCAGATAAAAATCAAGTCCGGAACGCGAAATGCGGCGTAATAAGCGTCGAGCGCGGAGGAAGGCCCGATAAAGTGAGCAATGGAACGATCGCGGAAAAGTGCCAACACTTGCGACAGTAAAGTCAAACAGCCCAGAAGAAGGGCTGCTTGGTTTATACTGCCGGATTCTTTAGTAAAAATTCTTAGAATCTTCTCCATCCTTTACTTTTATTGCTTAGGGTTTTCAGTAGTGGTTGAAGCGGGAGAAGAGTTGTTTAGTGAGCTTATGTACGCAATCAGGTCTTTGTTGCTTGGGTCAAGTTTCAAGGCAGCCTGCGCATAAGACAACGCAAGAGTATTGTTATTCTCACTTTTTGCAATCCTTGAAAGAGTGATCAAGGCGTCAAAATAATCCGGCTTCAAAGTCAGGGCTGCGTTGGCATATTCTTTTGCTTCCCTTATTTTACCGTCTGCGAAGGAAGCACCCGCCATAGCCAGCTTGAGCCCAGGATTTAATGGATTTAAGTTAGAAGCGTTTTGATACACGAGAACGGCGTTGCTATACCCGTCTTTAACCCCAAGTGAACCTACCGTCTGGTAAACCGAGCCCAGAAGTTGAAAATTTAAATAATTCTGCGTATTATACTCGGTAGCCATTTGTGCGCTTTTTATTGCTTGGTCAAAGCTTGCCTGCAACTCCATCTTTTCTTCCCCGGAAAGAGTTCCTTCTTTATTTGCCAAAGTGCTCAGCTTGGTAAGAAATACCTGGGAATAAGTTCTCAGATACAGATCATTAGAATACAAAGAAATGGCTTTCCCTATGTTTTCTTCGGCAACCGGTTCGGTGGTGGCGGAAAGCGTTTTTCCGAAATATGCCACGGAAACAAAGCGCTCGATATATTTGAACGCCGTCGCGAGAGCGAGCACTATCAAGATGAGGAGAGCCATTATTGAGAAAAAGCTTTTTCTGTGGTCATTTAGGAAAGATATATTCGCCTCTTCTTTTGATGAGAATGTGACCAACCCGATGAAGGAGCCGGTAAACGCAAGCGCAAGTAAAAATAAAGCCGAACCCGTAGAATAAAACATAGCGGAAATGAACAGATATAGAGAAAGCACGAAAAATGCCATTATTTCCCAATTTATCCCCTTCTTAATGCCGGAGAAAACAGATTTAACGCCACTGATTAAAAAGAGAACTAGGAATACAAACCAGGACAGGATTCCAATAGCGCCGGTGGTGGCAGCCAAAGTCGGCAATAAGCCGGAACCGGAATCAAAAGAAACATTCCAGAAAGCGGTATTGTTTATTACGGCCGGCTTGTACATTGCCCAAGCTTCACCGAACCTGTTGGGACCAAGGCCAAAAACCGGATGCTTCACAAGCACGTTTTTGGTAATTGACATAGTAGCCCCGAAAGAAGGGCTGATCTCGGCGTTTGATATACCGAGACGTCCCGGTATGATGTCGCCCAGATACCCGCTAGATACCGATATAAGAGGGTTCAGAAAGAAGAGCAGTGATATCATTACTACCACGAAGGAAACTCCCGGAAAATTCTTCTTTTTTTCTTCATCATCGCCGCTCTGCAGAGTGATTGAAACTTTATAGACAAAGATAATCAAACTGGAAATCCCGAGGAATATCCAAACCAGCGGGAAGTTTACGGCTGCCATTAGAAACAATGAGAGCAGAATAAATATTTGCAAGACTAATTTTTCCTTTTTGGAAATGGAAAAAAATTCTATAACCAAAAGAAACATCAGGGTAGAGAACCCGGCAAAAAGACCGAGAGCGTTCCATGATCCTAATACGTTGCTTGTTTTATTAGCTAAAATTCCCATAGACAGAAATGCTGGGAAAAATATGTGAGCTATCTGAAAAACTATGACGAGAGTAGAAGATAGTATCGTCCAGAGTAACACTATTTTTACCTGTTTGGGGGTCCTGAAAACAACAGCGCACATGAGCATAAGTATGAAGCCGGCAAAGATAAACCAAAAACTTCCTATGTCAAACATGGTACCGAACAAGGACACCTGAGAATTCGGAGCTACGAGGGCAGAAAGAAGAAAAGCCAGCACTATCCCGAAACCGGAAACAAGAAGCCAAGATTTTGGGAAGGTTATTTTACCGTCCATAAATCTGGCTATCGCCCAAAAAATTATCGTGAGCGCAAGCCCTAAAACAAGCAAAAGACCTTTCGAGGTCTCTACCGGGATGCGGGTAAAAGGCAAACAAAAAATAGGCAACAACACTACTACTAAAAATAATGACAAGAAAGACAACCTATCAAATATGTCAGAGTTCATGGAAAAATTATATCATATGCTGATAATAAAATACAGCTATAAGACTATGTTTATAAGTCGGTTTTTGACATAAATTACCTTTTTGACCTCTTTGCCGTCCGTGTGCTTTAAAACGTTGCCATCCGCTAGAGCCTGGGCTTTGATTTTTTCTTCCGGGTCATCCGGCTTTATTGTAATCTCCGAGCGCACTTTGCCGTTAATTTGAATTGCTATTTTTATTTCTTCGTCCTGAATCAAGTTCTTATCCCACTCCGGCCAGACAGACAAGCCGATTGATTTTTTTTCTCCCAGAATTGACCATAACTCTTCGCTAATGTGCGGGGCAAACGGGAAAAGAATCTGCAGAAATTTTTTAAAATCTTCCGGAAAAACACGCTCTTCTTTCTCAGCCTCGTTTATGAACACCATCATGGTAGAGATGGCTGTATTGAAACGCATTTCTTCTATGTCTTCGGAAACTTTTTTAATTGTTTTGTGCAAAAGTTTTGTAAGCGAAACGGATTGATGATTTTTAAAGTCTGGCCGGGATAGGGACCCGGAAGACCGAGGACTTTTAAAATCATCAATCCGTGAAGCAATTTTCCAAACTCTTTCCAAGAACCTTCTAGGGCCTATCATGCTGTTAGTATTCCAGGAGACGGACTGGTCAAAGGGACCCATGAACATCTCGTACATTCGGAGCGTATCCGCGCCGTATGTTTTTACCAGGTCATCCGGATTTACGGTGTTCCCTTTCGACTTGGACATTTTTTCGCCCTGTTCCGCGAGGATCATCCCGTGCGAAGTGCGTTTCATATACGGTTCGCTCGTGGGAACCAGCCTCAGGTCATACAAAAACTTATGCCAAAAACGAGAATATAAAAGGTGGAGAGTGGTGTGTTCCATTCCCCCGTTATACCAGTCAACTGGAGTCCAATACTTTAAACTTTTCTTTGAGGCAAACTCTTTGCTGTTTTTAGGGTCAACATAGCGCAGGAAATACCAAGAGCTTCCGGCCCAGTTTGGCATCGTGTCTGTTTCTCGCCTGGCTTTACCTTTGCACTTCGGACATTTCACGTTTACCCACGACTTCATCTCGGCAAGGGGGCTTTCCCCGTTATCCGTAGGTTTATATTTTGCCACTTTTGGAAGAATTACGGGCAAACTGCGCTCGGGCACCGGCACAAAACCGCATTTTCCGCAGTTGATAAGGGGTATCGGCTCCCCCCAATACCTTTGACGGGAAAAAACCCAGTCACGCAACTTGAACCTGGTAACCGTCTTTCCGCCGACAAATTCAGTGATTTCTTTTTTAACTTTCTCGGAATCTGCTTCCGAAAATTTTCCGGAGTTTAGTAAAATGCCATTTTCGTTATGGGAAAAGCCTCCCGACTGGTAATACTTCCAAATTATCTGGTCCTCCGGAATAGTTAAATTTTTTTCAACTTCCCCGTAAGGAATCCATTTCATCTCGTGAGAATCTTTCGAAAAGAACTCGTCTTCCGTGATTTCAACTTTTTCCGACCCTACCAAATCAAAAAGAAGAGCCTGCACATGCACTACTCTGTTTACATCCTTATGCGCCGCAAAGAATTTTCCTTGTACTTCAAATGGAATTTTTTCAACAAACTTTATATTTTCATACCCGGCCTCTTCCCGTACTTCCCTAACCGCTGTATCTACTTCCGACTCGCCTTCTTCAATACCGCCCACGATAAAACTCCTGGGGTCCAAGCCTTTCCACTTTTCGCCTTTCAAAAAAATCATAAGCACCGATTGATTTTTTACATCTCTCAAAATAACATGCACTGTTTTGCGCTGTGTATCTTTTTTATCCGCCCGCGGAGGGTTACTGTTATCAAGCAAGTCAGGCATGACCACTTGTTTAATCGGTAAATTATATTTCTTCGCGAATTCAAAATCACGCTCATCGTGCGCAGGAACCGCCATTATCGCCCCCGTACCGTAAGTAGACAGTACGTAGTCCGCTATCCATACAGGAATTTCTTCTTCGGTTGCGGGATTTATGACCCGGACACCTTTTAACTCTACACCTGTTTTTTCTTTGCTTTCTGCGGTTCTTTCGATATCGGTTTTCTTTTTGCTTTGTTGTATATATTTTTCTACTTCTTCCCAATTAGTTACTTTTGATTTTAAATTTTTAATCAACTCATGTTCCGGCGACAACACTACATAAGTAGCGCCGAAAATGGTATCAGGGCGCGTAGTGAAAACTTTCACTTTTTCCCCTATCCCCGAGATAGGGGAAATTTTGAATTCAATCTCCGCGCCTTCGGACTTCCCTATCCAATTCCTCTGCTGGATTTTTATTTTCTCCAAGTAATTCACTGTGTCTAGGTCTTTATCCAGCCGCTCGGCATATTTGGTAATAGCGAGCATCCATTGCTCTTTCTCCCTTTTTTCAACTTTGGCGCCGCACCTCTCGCAGCAGCCGGCCACCACTTCTTCGTTGGCAAGACCGATTTTATCCACGGGACACCAATTTATTTCCGTCTTATTTTTATAAGCTAGTCCTTTTTTGAAAAATTGCAAAAATATCCACTGGGTCCATTTATAGTACTTGGGGTCGGTAGTGTTTACTTCACGGCTCCAATCAAAAGAAAATCCAAGAGCCTTTAACTGTCTCCGGAACGTATCCGTGTTTTGTTTGGTAACTTTTATCGGATGAATGCCGGTCTTTATCGCATAATTTTCCGTAGGCAGACCGAAGGCATCCCAGCCTATGGGATAAAGCACATTAAAGCCTTCCATCCTTCGCTTGCGGGAAATTACATCCATCGCTGTGTTGCTGCGTATATGCCCCACGTGCATGCCAGCCCCAGAAGGATAAGGAAATTCTATCAAAGAGTAAAACTTTGGTTTTTTGGAATTACTCTCCGCTTTATATGCACCGGTTTTTTCCCAAAAGGCCTGCCACTTCTTTTCAACTTTCTTATGGTTGTATTCCTTCATACTTTTTCATAATAGCCAAGGCGCGTCTTATTTGCAAAACATCCGGAGCCGGCTCTAGGTCTTGATATATTTCTTGTTAATGGTGATTGAGACATACCCGAGGCCGATAAATATAAAACCGAGGAAAATGAGAGAGATGGGCCAGCCTATGGAATCCGCAAAATATTCACTAGTAATATAAGACACGTGAGCTATAAGAAAGATGGTGCTTAAGACCAAGACGGAGGTGCTTCGAAGCCGGGCTGCTAGGAAAAGACCGCCTATGACTATAAAGAAGTAAAGCATTTGCCATGGCACGGAATCAAAAACTCTAGAGAAAGCCGCGCCGAGAAAAGCGGCGGTTCCGAAAAAGTAAAGGACTCTTACAAGCTGTTTGTTCCACCCCTCCCGGAAACTATAGGCCAAGAGAAGATAGCTAACGCCGATTATCATCGTAAGGTAAGCGTAAATATCCCCGTGCATGTAAAAGGCCTCATCGATCATTGATTCAACCAAAAGATAGATGAATGTCGTGCCGTTGCCTATGGCAAAGAAAGTGAGTACCGCGTTTTTTTGAGCGAAATTTAACAACAAATAAAATATAAATATTATGCCGAACGTAAAGGTAAACGGCCAGAGAGTGTTGGTATCTATGTTAAGTTCGGAAAGAGTGACTACCGCGCCTCCGGGAATAAGGGCACCCCCAATAGCTAGAAAAACCGAACCGATATTTTCCCCCGGTTTTTGTTTGAGTAGGAACGAGCCTACGGTGGTGAGAAGAAGTCCCAGGCCCAGAGTTACCGCTATGCGCCCGCCCGAACCGACATCGTCCCAAATCTGCTCCACAAAAATAACTATACCTATGACCACAACTGCCGCGCCTAAAATATACAGCATCTTTGTTATGGAAAAATGCGGAGTATTTTTTGTGTCTGTAATGTTTCCCGCGGACGGGTTCGGCGCAAGACTTAGTACGCTTGCTACCTCTTCCCTGCTTACTTCTCCCATGTTTATTTTCCCGGACAACTCCCGCAGCAATTCTTCTTTGTTCATAAAATAATTACAAAATGTTAATTACTAATTGGTCCTGCCCGGCAACACCCAGCCAATGAACTGGAAGTTGTTTCGATAATAATAACGGTCGGTATCGTTTATGAGGTTCAGCCGGTCTTTTCCTTTGCCTTTAACAATGTAGTACCCGTAAGAGCTGGAACCTCCTCCGAATGGGAAGAAATAATCGCCCCCGCCTCCGTAAGAGCTTGAAACAGTTACCCCGTCCGGCGAAGTGAGAAGCCCGTCCAGCCGGAGGCTCTGCGCCTCAACTAAAGATATTTCGCGGCTTTCGTTTTTTTGAGTATCGTGTAAAAAGATTCTAGCATTATCCGCGATTCTGCTATAATCCGGCACTCCGTCTTTGTTTACGTCTGCTACCATATCTACGGGGTTGACTGACAAGGTATTGTTCACGACCGAGTATCGTTTCTGCCCGTAATTTGCGCAGTTGTAATCATACGAGTAGTAATTATCGCTATTCACGCAAGATACGTATAAAAAATTATAATGAGTGGAAACAAACAAGGAAGGAAGGTAAACACCCACGGTAACTATCAGAATGAGGGCAAGAGGCAGGAGAAAAGCTAATAATACGGCAAAATTTTTCTTAATAAATTCTTTCATTTTATTTATCAACTTATTAACTGATAAGCTTATTGTCTTCCGATACCATATATTGTATCATATGTTAGGTAGTAGACAATATGACCTATTTGAGAAGCCCGGAGTAAGGGCTCTGAACTTCTCAAAGAGGTCATGGTGATATATGCGATAAAGCCATGCGAAAAAAATTCGAGAATTTTTCAAAAAAATTGACCAGGTGGATTGGCTCGCCTCAATCCATACTTGTGCATACTATTTTCTTTATAGGGATGCTTGGTTTGCGCTTGTTCGGCGTTTCCTCGTCCGATGTGCTACTTATATTAACTACCGTCGTCTCTTTAGAGGCGATTTATTTGTCCATTTTTATACAAATGACCGTAAACCAGCACGCGGAGGAACTGGAAGAAGTATCCGAAGACATTGAGGAAATCCAAAAAGATGTGGACGAAATCCAGGAAGACGTGGAAGACATTCAGGAAGAAATACAAGACGAAGAAGACGACACGCCCGAAACATTGTCTGCCTGACTATTCGGTGCTCCATATGGAGGTATTGGCAAGAGACATATTGCGTCCGTTTGATTTTTCCAATACGCAAAGTTCTCCCGACTCTGTGCTCCCCTTGAAGTCCTTCATGGTATCAGACAATGCGTGCCCTAGAGATAGCGAAGAGGACTCAACTGCGTATGAAGTCAGTATGACAAAAATCGGCTTGTCGGAGAGAACTTTTTTTATTTGCAAGAGGAGTCGGGGTAGCATTTCTTCTATCTTCCATACTTCCCCTTTGGGCCCGCGCCCGAACTTGGGCGGATCCATGATTATGGCATCATACCTGTTGCCTCTTTTTGCTTCACGCTCCAAGAACTTTAAAACATCGTCTTCAATAACCCGCATTGGCATATCCTCCAGCCCGGAAGCCGCTTGATTTTCTTTTGCCCATTTCAAACTCTGCCACGAAGCATCCACGTGCGTAACATCCGCGCCAGCCCTTAAAGCAAAGAGGCTCGCCACGCCGGTATAACCGAATAAATTTAAAAATTTTGGCCTTGGAGCAGAAGAAAGGGCAGTTTTTATTCTGTCTTCTATAAAATCCCAATGGCTTGCCTGTTCCGGGAAAAAACCAAGGTGTCTAAACGGCGTAGGTGAAGCCAGAAATTTTACGCCTTTGTATGCCATTTCCCATTTTGACTCGATTTTTCCGGCCATTTTCCAGCCTTTTTTCGTGCCTTCTTTGGAGCTCCAAAATTTCCCGTCCGCTTTTTGCCACTCTGAAACAGGCAGGCTCTTGGGCCAGACCGCGTCTTCAAAAGGACGGATGAAAGTGTACTCCCCAAACCGCTCCAGCTTCTCCCCTTCACCGGTATCCAGAAGCTCGTAATCCGTCCAGTCTTTGGAACAGAAAATTTTAATTTTATCCATATTGCTTTATATTAATATTTTAATTTTAAATTATCCGTCAGAAACAACACCCCGAAGAAAAACGGTATAAGGGAAGCGATTTGCCAGACGGTCGGCGCTTGGCTGAATATTAACCAGGCAAAAAACAGGGTAAATAGTGGCGCAATACTTGAAAGCGCGTTCGATTTCGTAACCGATATGCGGGAAATTCCTTCCAGCCATAAAATTTTTGACAAACCGAGGATAAATATACCATTTATAACCAAAAAAATAAAAGAATCTTTTATCTGGGGCAACTCCAGGTTCTGTTTGAACACATACGCCAGTAACAGTATGAAGGGTGCCGCTATTATACTGCGCAGGAATAATATCGTTTCGGTTGAGGATATTTTTTTTGCTTTTTGTTGGAGGAGATTACCTAAGGGCGCGCAAAACGTGGCGAGAAAAATGAAAAAATCTCCGGAATTAATTGATGAAAAATTTGGGAAAAGAACCGTCGCGGCTCCGAGAATCATTAGAGCGGAACCGACCTTGGATTCCAAAGAAAACGGCTCTTTACGGATTATGTGAAAAAGTACGAAAGATGTAAATACTTCAAACAGGCCAATGATGCTCGCATTCCCCGCGGTAGTTTTTGTGAGCCCGTAAAAGCCGAAGGCATAGTATAAAATCCCGATAAAAACAGTTATGCCTATGATGTACTTCCATAAAAGCGGATTTTTTAATTCATGCAGTTTTTTCCGGTACAGTGCAATTGCAAAAAAAATTATGCTGGCTAAAAAAGTAGACAGGGCTAAAGAAATCATACTGGGAAGACTCCTGTACGACAAAATAGTGATTATGGGAAACAGGCTCCAGGTAATGGCGCCGGAGAATATATACAACTCGCCTTTGCGTTCTTGGGTCATATCAAAAATTCTATAACGTCTCCGTCTTTTACAATGTATTCTTTGCCTTCTGTGCGCACCCAGCCGCGTTCGCGCGCTTTTACAAAACTTCCGGCTTCAATAAGCTGGTCATACGATACGACTTCCGCGCGGATAAACTTTTGCTGAAAATCCGTATGGATGGAGCGACCGGCAAACGGAGCGGTTTCTCCTCGAAGTGTAGTCCAGGCCCGTGATTCGTCTTCCCCGGTGGTAAAGAAAGTGATTAGATTTAACAGGTCATATCCCGCCTTTATGAGATTATCCAGCCCGGTGCCAAAAACCGGGTCTACCTCTATATAAGGACCGGGGAGTTTGGAGATAAAGTCGTTTTTAATATTTTCCGCCGCTTCTGATTTATTAAGCACGTATAAAGTCGGCTTTTTTATTCCTGCCTGCTCCAGCTCGAAATTTATTACTTCTATATCAAACATGGGATCTACTTTATCGTGAACATGGATAGTATTGGGGTCTTCAAAAATCCGTACGACCTCTATGATGGCGTCTACCTCGCGGATGTGCGAAAGAAATTTATTCCCAAGGCCTGCCCCTTCGGAAGCTCCTTTTACCAGCCCCGCTATATCCACAAACTCAACTACGGCTGGAATTGTTTTTTTTGATTTTGAAATTTCCGAAAGCCTAGTCAGACGTTCGTCCGGCACAGGCACGATACCCACCGATGGGTCAATAGTGCAAAAAGGGTAATTTTCCGCCGGCACGCCTTTTTTTGTAAGCGCATTAAAAAGCGTGGACTTCCCCACGTTTGGCAGACCTACGATTCCTATACTCAGTGAAGAACTTGACATATAATTCGTTTAAATTGATAAAACCATGGACCTGCAGATCTTTTTGATTTGAATAGACTGTGGTATTGGCTTTACGAATTATGCCTTTTTTTGACTCAAAACTCAAGGTTTTATTTAGATACTCTGTGGCTTCTTTAGCAAATACTCCTATCTCATCATCACTTGGTAATGCTGTATTGAGTTTTGGTTTTTGGTCTAGACTAGCCTGGACTAGGTTCTTTTCGAGAGAAGATATCTTATCTTTATAAGGAGCAATAAACTCTTTCAGCTTTTCAAGGGTAATGACACCTTCAGAATATGCTTTAGTGAATCTATCTTCTTGATTTCTGAATTTAAGTAATTCCTTTTTTGTATTTTCAATATTAATCACTGCTCTATCGGTATTATCTGTCGCATGGGTTTTCTTCCAATCTTCCACAAAAGCATGCATGATTTCTGGACTAGTCATAACTTCCGTCTTGCTGTCTTTTATCCTTAAAACCGAGACATTGGCTTTTCTTATATCTTCTTTATTCTCTAGCGACCTAGAACGAATAAAATTTGAAGCAGAAGCTCTACCAGAAACGGTTTGAAGATTTATTTTATTATTTTTATATTTAACTAAAATTTCACCCTCTACGTAATTTTTTTCTGACCCAATATTATCTTTTTTGGTTGTTAGAAAAGTTTGCGAGAGACTGTTGACTCCAGATTTAGAGTTTCCTTTATTTAAAGTGGCCTCACTATTATTAGATGAGACTTCAGCTCTAATTTGCTCAAAATTAACACTATTCTTTTCATACGCTAAAGCATGTAAACTAGTGCTACCCAAAACAACAGAAAGAGTTAACGCAATTGAAACAAAAGAACCAAACTTTTTAAATTTTTTCATATTATTTCTTTGTTTTTATTAGTAAGCCCAGCGAAGTAGGTAAACAAAAAGCCCACCACGAGGGTGATGGCTTTCGCCATCCGTACAGGTTTCCCTGCACGACCAGTGACGGTAAGCCCCTCTATGATGGGTTCTTTACACGTCACTGGTTTCCGCGACCATGCCTAAAATCATTGAAATTAAAGGGTTAGGTCCTTATTAAATTTACTTTACTAATATACCACATAATAATAAAATGCACAACCTGTACAGCAAAAAGAGGAATATTATAGCTACCTTATTTATCTTATGTTCTATTTAGACTGCTATTAGATCAATCAGAGTGCCTGGGAACAGAAGGTTTTAAATTTTTGTGTCTAATTTTTCTCCAATAGTCTTGGTTCTCGCTTCTTTCTTTCGTGTATATCAAAAAGATTGTAGTTGGGCTTTTGGCGTATTTATAAAGATATAAATAGAAAAAGCTGTCAGGGCTCTTCAGAGAACCCCAGGGGGAGATTAAAGTAAACAATACTTGCATTTTTTAGTATTTGAGTTATTTTTATAGTATGCGCTCCACCCCTGTTTCCATAGCTATCATCAGACCGAAGCAACCATACATCAAGTGGGCTAATTCCTTACCTGACAGAGACAGAGAATATACTGAGGATGTTTTTAAAAAAGATTGCCTTACTCTTCTCATACCTAAATATACGGATGAAAAGGAAGCGTTAGAGCATATCAATAAAATATGGCAGGATATTTTTAACGAAGAATTACATCGTTGGTCTCCCAATCAAGCCTGGTACCCAAAAGATATGACTCAAAAAAATTTCTCCCAATGGTTTGATGTTGAATTTCAAGCTGAGGTTTTTGATTCTATCAAATACGCAAAAAACTGAATTTATAAGCTTAGACTATAAATAACCAATCTGTCGTAGCTTCTGTACCCTATTTCTCTCAAAAGGACGTAACCCTTTATTGTCCAGTGATGCAATAAAAGCATTAATGACATTAATATGAACTTTAGATTCTCTGACAATATGAAGCATGACCAGGAATTGCTCAAATTTAACATCATCGCTTCTTGAAAGAGCAAGCTCTCGTTCTAGTACTGGAGTGCCTTTTTCAATTACATTAAATATAAAAGCATTAATACGTTCTTTTTGTGCTGGATGAGATTGAAGTCTCTCTTGCAAGCGTTCGACTTGAATAAGATCTTGCGCGTGGATTTGTTTTTGTTCATCTTCTTCGGAAAGACTTAATCCTTTCCATCTTTTTGAGAATAGGGTGTCTGCAATCCCATCTTTCCTTTTTTCACCAGCGCGACCAAAGTCAATAATGTACACTTCTCCATTAACATCTATCATTACATTTTGCTTATGCAAATCGTTATGAAACATACCATTTTGGTTAAGAGCGCGAACTGCATTGTCTACTTTTTCAAATAAAGCGGATTCAAGTTTCAAACCTTTTTTCTTAAGATATTTTAAAAGCTTTTCCTCGTTGCGATCAAAAGTGAGAGCTTGGGCAGATTCTTTCTCTTCGGTAGTTTGAGCTGATTCAATGTCAGGACGTTCAAATCCGAGTTCTTGTCCGACCAATTGGTCTTTTTGGCTATATGTTAAGTCAGCAATATAATCATCTTCGTGTCCCATTTGCTTAAGCGCAAAATTGTACATAACAGTACCAAGATCCAACCCATCAACGTAGTCCATCATTATAATTTCAGCTTTGTCTTCCAGATGTGCTCCGTGTGCATTGAGACGATTTCTTGTTTCTAAACTTATTTGATGATCAAGTGCTTTTGTAGCATCAGGTATGTGAACCCCCCCCCCGCAACTCCATAGAGAGAATTTCCCGCGCTCTCTTCTGCATTCTAAACTCATAATCGCCTAACTCGGGATTGTAGATTTTAAGTATTTTTACGGCCATAGTGTCCACTTCTTCATCTGGAGTGATAACCTGATCTTCGACGAGAAGATGTCGTTCGCTTGCAGGAAGTAGACTTAAATCTATTCTGAAAACGATACCGTCCTTGCCTGTTCCGATCTCTTTACCTTCTTGGATCATATGCTCAAGAACGCCATCTACCGTTTCTTGCGGCTTTCGCTGTTCCACTTTTGACCTTTTTGCTGTAGTGGGTTTTTCCATGTCTTATATAATATCATAATTTTAATATAATCTGTTAAACCACGTTTATATAGCTTTCAACTTCCCTTTTTAGCTTAGTAGTATTCCCATGACTAAGCATTCCAAGATAGGATTGGACTGTTTCTATTTTCCCTTGTTTTTCTCTTATACTACGAAACATTCTCCTCTTTGTAGTCGTCCTTAAGACTCTGTATTTTGGAAAATTTACCCATCCTAAAAAGTCCACGCCGGAAGCTATGGTTTTTATATATACTTTATCGGGATGCAATTGTAACTTTAACTGCTTTTCTAAAAAAGCTGAAATTTTTGGCAGTAATTCTTCAAGGTATTTTTTATCATAGCTCAATATTACAAAATCGTCGGCATATCTAATATAGAATTTCGCTTTCAATTCCCTTTTCATAAACTGGTCAAATTCATTCATGTACACATTGACTAAAAGCTGGGATGTTAAATTCCCGAGTGGCAAACCAACTTTTAGATTAGGCTTAGCAGAGAAGCTATCTATCACTCGTGAAAGCAACCACAGAATATCTCTATCTTTTATATGTTTTTCTAAAATTTCCTTTAAGATCATATGGTCAATATTTGCGAAAAACTTTCTGATATCACACTTTAAAACAAAACAGGTTTTTGTATTATTTTTAGAAACTTTACGAAAGAAACTGCGAAACCGATTGACGGATTTATGAGTTCCTTTGTCTACTCTGCAAGAGTATGAATCATAAATAAATTTAGAATCAAAATATCCGTATAATTCTTGATATATTAAATGATGGAGCAATCTATCTCTAACCGTAGCTTTATGTATTTGCCTTGGTTTCGGATCAGATATATTAAAAGCAGAGTAGTCACCATGTGTATAAGTTTTGTTTTTTAAATCGTTAAGAACGCCAAAAATGTTATCCATTAATTTGGCTTGGAACAAAATAACGTCTTTCCTATCTTTTTTGTCGCGTAAAAATTCCTCCCATGCCTTTAGTAGTTTTTCCACGGTTATGATAGTATCGTATGTATGAATAAATTGTCTCATAATAGTGTTAAT
>Ga0209542_10004957_pt1 | contig 26990 bp, 27 predicted proteins | sample RifCSPhighO2_01_FD_184028 | JGI IMG/M metagenome (GOLD analysis project Ga0209542, IMG submission 184028) | Soil microbial communities from Rifle, Colorado - Rifle CSP2_plank highO2_0.1 (SPAdes) (version 2) | ecosystem: Environmental > Terrestrial > Deep subsurface > Rock core/Sediment ...
GTATAAGTAAGCTCAGGCCGACTTATCTATAAGTACTTTTTCTATCAGATCACCTATTTATAAATTTTATGTAAATGGGTTAGCCCTGCCAGGATTTGAACCTGGGTTTCGAGCGATCTTCATTTATATATAATTCCAAAGGCTCGAGTGATTGGCCGCTACACTACAGGGCTATTAACTCAAACTGTCTTTTAAAGCACTTATAAAGTTTTCTTTCAAATTAAAAAAGTAGCCCTACCAAGATTCGAACTTGGGTTACAAGGTTTCACTGAATAAACTCCAGAGCCTTGTGTGATTGGCCGCTACACTATAGGGCTATTATTAAAATTATCAAAGCAGAACACAAATTTATAAATTTTTTTTCTTCCTTTTATATCTACCTCTATTCTGAACTTTCCCTAGCCTTTCTAAAACATTCTTATAGTCTTTACATACTTTATTGTAACCTTTAATTACATAATTAAAACTTTTTTCAGAATGTTCATGATGTTTAGAATTAAAAGCTTGCCACATTAAATGTAAATCAACAGCTTTGTCTTCTAGTTTATCAGATACAACACTTAAACCAAAATCAATAAAATAAATTTCATCTTTCATAACAAGAATATTTGATGTTGTTAAATCACCGTGTATAACTTGGTTGTTATGCATTTTCGCAACACCTTGTCCAATTTTCTCACACAATTTGTCTCTATCACGTTGTTCAAGATTATCTAAAACATCAACCAACGGAGTTCCACCGATAAAATCCATTTTAATAACAAAATCTTTTTCAGAAGAATCTAAAATTCTAGGTAAGTTAACAATTTTCTGTAGTCTCTGCATTATCTTTATCTCTCTCTTAGTTCTAAATAATCTAATTTTACGATCTAACTCAGGTATCCTATAATCTTTTTTAATTCTTTTTTTAATTATTATTTTACCTTCTCTAATAATCTCAGCTTCAGCACCTAATGCGTATAGTTTACCCATATTAATTTAATTTACTTACATAATTATAAATCTTTACAAAAAGTTTATATATAAAATTTAATTTAATAAAATAAAAGGAGTGTGATCAAATGCTATCAGATCGAGCAATATTAACTATTTCATTGGTATTTTTATTGTTATCAGTTTCATATACTCTTTCTTTAAATTCCATTTCAGGTTATGTAGTTAATGAAGCAGAGAGATCATGTACTGAAACAGATGAGTTATTAGATTTATTTACAGAAGGTACAACTAATGGTAATCTAGGAACTTTAACTTATGATAAAACAGATCGATGTTTAGATAGTCAAAAATTAATGGAATATTATTGTGAAGATAATTCTTACAGAAGGTTAGGATACAAATGTCCAAACGGCTGTAGTAATGGTGCTTGCCTTAGATTTTAAATCCTTTAGGCATTTTTCCTTTAAATTTTTTCATCATCTTTTCCGGATCTTCCACACCCTTAATCAATTTGAACATTTTCTTGGATTGTTTATATTGCTTAATTAAACCTCTAACTTCTTGTGTAGCTAATCCACTTCCTTTAGCAATCCTTTCAATTCTAGAAGAATCAAGTAAATCCGGATCCTCCAATTCTTTCTTTGTCATACTTTGCATAATTACTTTCCAAACTTTTAATTTACCTTCCTGACCTTCTAACATTTCTTTAGGTATATTCATATTACCAAAACCTGGAATCATCTCAACAATTTTAGTTAATGGCCCTAATTTAGACATAGATTCCATTTGTTCATATAAATCTAAAAAATTAAAATCACCTTTCAAAAATCTTTTACCTAAATCTTCAGCTTGGTTTTCATCAATTGCAAGTTTAGCTTTTTCTAATAAACTTTCAAGGTCACCCATTCCAAGTAATCTTCCAACAAAACCTTTTGGATTAAACAATTCAAGGTCATCAATTCTTTCACCAACACCAATAAATTTAATCTTAGCTTTAGTAGCTGAAGTTGCAATTAAAGCACCACCACCTTTAGCAGTACCATCTAATTTAGTAATTATAACTCCATTAATTTCACAGCTCTTATGAAATTGTTCTGATTGCTGTTTAGCACCTTGTCCCATATCTGCACCTAAAACTAACCATCTTTCATCAGGTTTAATGTACAAATTTATTTCTTCAATTTCTTTAATTAAATCCTCAGATAAAGCATCTCTACCTGCAGTATCAACAATGATAATATCTGATTTGTTTAACTCATTCTCAAATTTCTTATAAATATTCAAAGCATTTTTTTCTTTAGGGTCTCCGTATACATTGATATTAATGCTATCACCTAAAGTCTTTAATTGATCATAAGCACTCGGTCTATGTACATCTAGTTGAATCATACTTACTTTATTACCTCTTACAGAAAAATATTTTCCTAATTTACCTGCAGAAGAAGTTTTACCATTCCCAAATAAACCAACAAGCATTATCTTAAATGGCTTTTTTTCTAATTTGAATTCAGGTTTTTCCTCACCTAAAAATTTAACTAATTCATCATAAACTATTTTAATCAAATGTTCCTTTTTCGAAATATTAATTGGAGTTTTTTCTTCTAAAGCTCTTCTTTTAATTTCCTTAGTCAATTCAAAAACTAATTCAACATTACAATCTGCATATAATAGAGCTTTTTGTATTTCTTTAATTAGTTCATTAATTAACCTATCATCTACAAAAATAGCCCCAGCTATTTTCTTTAATGTACCTCTTAAAGATTCAGATAACTTATCTAATACCATTCAACTATATATAAGAATTAAATTTATAAAACTTAGCTTAATCTATTTTACTGTAATCATCTAACTCATTTCTTATTTCCTGAATGTAAATGTATGTTACTTTAACAATTTCACCTATTACTCGAGCAGCTTTTTCAGGGTCCATATTTTTAGTCATTACACAGTATGCAATTCGGCTTTCTTCAATATACATTATACCACAATCATGTAACCCACCGCCATCTTTTTCAATATAAATCCCAAATTTTTGAACAATTTTAACATCATCAGGTATTTGTGCAATATCTCTTATATCAAATGTGGGGTTATTTAATAACTCAAGAATAAATTCTGAATCTTTATATTCAAGTAACGTAGACAAATACAAGCTTGTAAACAAATTAGTAATATATTTAGGTGTTGTTGCAAAGTCATTATATGATAATGTTCCGTCCTCATTTACACTAAAATTATCCCCAGTAGGATCAAGATACTTATTAATGAACACTACATCATTTGTCTTAATATAATGATTAAGCACATTAAATGCAGTATTGTCAGATTCCTTTAACATCATCTCCAATGCATCCCTAACTGTAATTGTGTTTTGATTTGTTTCAGAAAGCTTACTTGAAATAAAAGTACGATCTTTCTCTAAAATTGGTAATTCTTGATTTAATCTTAAATTTCCACGTTCAACTTCTTTCATAATTGCTATAGCAACAGTTAATTTTCCAAGACTTGCAGGTTCAAAAGGTTCATTTTCATTAATTCCAATTGAAGCTCCGTCTCTTAAGTTAACAATATAAACAGCAACATGTCCACCACTTTGATCTATTATTTCTTGAATTTTATCTTCTAATGGATTTAGATTAAATATTAAATAACTTTTAGGTTCAATTATACCATTATAAATCCTTTGAGAGAGTAGTCCTTGAGAATTATTATTTTGAGTTTTACATTGAATTAAAAGGATTATTAATAAAATCAGTATAATAGTTTCTAAAATAACTATCCTCTTAAAACTGATTTTATTTCTAATATTCAATAAATAAATATTTTTAATCTAATTTATAACTTTTATCTTTATTTAAAATAAGAGATATAATAACCCAATTACACTACCAAGAATAAAAGTTTTCTGTATATCATCCATAAATATTACAACTAAAAATACAAATATTTTACCTATATGAAGCATAATTTCCCTAAATATATTATACTCAACAATATTGGATTTATTAGCATTATCATAAGTTATAGCAGTAAATGGAACAGCTACTCCACCACTTATTAATCCGTAAAGCCCTGAAACCAAATTAACATGTACTGCGCTAGTTACAAACATTTTCAAGAACCAAACACCTGAATTTAAAACTCCAAATATTTTCAACATTTTACTTCTTGATATATCTGATAACCTACCAAAAATAAATAAAGAAACAACCATAAAAATAGCAACCAAAGATGTAGCCAATCCCAATTTAGTAAAATCATTTAAGATATACAAATAAATAAAAATACTCCATACAATCCATAATGCTAATTCTGCACCATACCCCGTAATTGCAATTGCGTCATTTATTTTTTGGTCTTGAAAAACTTGTTTTAAAGAAAAATTAATTGGTCTATGTATATCTTTAGACATTAAAAGTGGAATTATTGAAAGTAAAAATATAAAACTTACTACCAAAAATAATGTTTTAAACCCATAAGTAGACATTATTATCCCACCTAGAATTGGTCCAATAATATGAAACATTAATCTGAAAATAAAAGAAAAAGATATTGCTTCTCCTCTATTTTTTTGTTTACTAAATGTTGCAAAATGAATATGATAACCTGTCCAAAATAAAGTTGTACTTAACCCTCCAAAAATACTGATAAACCACAAAGGCCAATTATAAACATCAATACTAGACAACATTAAAAAGAAAACTAATATAACAGGGATCCCATAAATCATAGAATGTTTAATTCCCCACCCATCAGCAATTTTAGATACTAAAAGTAAAGTAAAAAATATTGTAAACACAGACATTAAAATATGGAATATCATTACATCAGCAAAACTATAATTTAATTTTAAAAGATAAATTGGTGCAAAAATACCTATCATAGCTAGAGCTAAATCCCTTAAACTTATACTCAAATAAAGCTCATCTAATTCTTTATTCCTAAAAATATCTAAAATTTGATGAAGCCTATACATTAAAAATAAATCACCTCTTTTTTAGTTTGCCTCTGGGCGGATTTGAACCGCCGACTTATGCCTTATGAGAGCATCACTCTAGCCGGGCTGAGTTACAGAGGCTTACAGATTAAAGCCTATAACTCAGTTTATAAGGTTTTTTCTTATCTTTTGAATAATCTCTTTTTCTTGACCTTGATAATTTTTCTTAGTTATAATAAATCTTATTCCATCCCCAGCAAATCTAGGGACAAGATGAAAATGAATATGAAATATAACTTGTCCAGCAATACTTCCAGTATTTGTAAATACATTAAAACCTTCAGCATTTAATCCTTTTTGAATTGCGTTTGCAACTTTCTTAACTACTAAGATTAATTTTTGTAATTCATTATCTTCAATTTCAAGAATATTTTTATGATGGTTTTTTGTTATTACTAATGTGTGTCCTAAATTCTGTGGACTAATATCTAAAAATGCAAAAGTAGTATCATCTTCATAGACTTTATTACTTGGTATTTCTCCATTTATAATTTTACAAAAAACACAATCCATTTTATTTTACAGCTTTTCCAACTTTATCAAACTTAATATTACCACATAATAAATTACTTAAAATAGAATTTAGTTCTTTAATCTTTACTCTTCTTTGTTTCATATCATCTCTATTTCTAATTGTTACATCCTTATTTTTTAAGCTTTCATGATCAACTGTAACCATATACGGACATCCAATTTCATCCATTCGTCTGTACATCTTCCCAATAGATCCTTTATCATCATAAAAAACTTCAAATTCATTTTTCAATTCATCATAAATATCCCTAGCTAATTTTGGTAATCCTTGTTTATTAACTAAGGGAAATATCGCAACTTGTACAGGGACAAGGGTATTAGGGAAAGTAAAAGTATCTCTTTCTTTTCCATGTCTAAAGAAAAGATCAAATAAAGACCATAAATTCCTATCCACACCAAAACTCAATTCTAAAACATGTGGAACAAACCTTTTATTATCTATAAATACATCCAGTTTTTCACCAGAATTCTGATGACCTTTCAAATCATGATCTGTACGGTAATGTACTCCACCCACTTCCTTAAATCCACCAATAGTATCTAAATCTAATTCAATATCATAATGGATCTTATTATAAAAAGCTCTTTCTTTTTCGTTTAAAACTCTAAATCTAAATAACTTTTTAGGAATGTTTAAAGTATCAAGATAAAACTTTTGTACCATAGCTAAATGATAAGCATAAAACTTTGGAACTTTTAATTTAGAATTAAGTTCATCACAACTAATTTCTTTAACTTTATCTTTTTCCAAAATTAACAGTTTATAATTCTTAACCTTATTCCAATTTTCACATTCATTAATTTTATCAGGATCAAAAAAGATTTGTAATTCAGCTTGTGTAAATTCTCTCATTCTGAAGAATCCTTGTCTAGGACTAATTTCATTTCTATAAGCTTTACCAATCATTGCTAATCCCATTGGTAATCTTTCTCTTAAAGCAAGAAACTCTCTCTTGAAACTTAAATAAGGGTTCTGCGCAGTTTCAGGTGAAAGATATGCAACATTATCTCCTGTTACACCAACTTTTAAATTAAACATCATATTAAACAAAGTCACATCTTTAAAATCACCTTCACATTTAGGGCATTTAATCTTATTATCTTTGATAACTTTACTTAATGATTCAGAATTTAACCCTTCAACATTAGTTCCTAATTTTTCTTCAATATATTGATCAGCTCTCAATTTATTTTCACATTTTTTACATTCTAAAACAGGATCATTAAAATTAATTACATGACCAGAACTCTGTAATACTTTTGCAGGTAAAATAGAAGAACCTTGAATTTCATAATAATTATCATCTAATTTCAAAAAATATTGTCTCCACAAATTTTCCCACTTATGTTTGATAATAGAACCTAAATGACCGTAGGTCCAAAAACCAGCTACAGAACCATAAATTTCAGCAGTAGGAAAGAAAAAACCACGTTTCCCTGCAATATTAAATATAATTTCACTCTTAGTACTCATTGTTTATTAGGAATATCCCAGAGATTTATAATCCTTTTGTCTTTAATTCTAGGACAAGCAGTATTAATCCACATGTCTATAAAAGGGAAATTATCTAATTCATTTATATCTAAAGTATCAAATACAAAAATATAAGTTTCTTTTCCTAATTTCTTCTTAGCATTATAAGCTAATTCTAATTTTTTATCCAAAGTTATGTATGCTTTAGGAGTAAACTGTCCTGGTTTAATTGTTACAAGTATCCCTACTTTTTTAGCATGATAATACCTAATTAATTTACCTTTCTCTTCTTTCTTAATCTTCTCTAAATCGGAATTTGGAATTTGGTAGAATTTATCTATAAGAGGATTTAAAATGTAAATTGGTTTGTTCAAGTGTATTAAATTTAAAGGATGAAATAATCCATCACCAATATACAAAATATTTTTCTTTTCAGTTTTAACTCTAGAACATCCTAATACTTGTTGAGCATCAGGGAAATATTTTTTTACTTCATCTAAATATTGCACTGAACAATAAACAGCAAAATCATCTAATTTGATCTTCTTGATGGATTTAGATAAATCTATCTTCGCCTTAGCATGCACAAATAAAAGTTTCATTTTTTCTTAGTTTTTAATTTTTCAATAACTGCTTTCTCAGAAATAATAGCAGAATTACCACTTGGATCTTCAATTATGATCTTAACAGGTATATCTCCAAATTTAACTTTACGTATTTTCTTCAATAAATTTTTAGCACTTTTTTTAACATCTTCTTCTTCAGAAGTGTCTCTTTGTTCTTCAACAATTTTTTCAAATCTAGTTATTATACCTTCAATATTAGAAATAAATCCAGGTGATCCATTAACAGGTTCAACAGACATTCTTAATTGAGGAATTTTAATTGATGCATGTGAAGATTTTACAACTCTAACAGTCATATCTTTTTCTGAATTAACTTCAAAAGTATATTTACATGCTTCTTTTTGCTCTTCAGCTTCAACATCACTCATGTTGTATTTACAAGCTGAACAAACCATTGAAAATAAATATACTTTCCCAAAATAAGGAACATCATTTTCATCTTCTGTTAAAGTTAAACTCTTACTATTACAAACTGGACATTCTTGATTATCTATTGATTCCATAAATACTTTTACTAGAAATAAAGTTTAAAAGGTTTTTGGATTAACATTTCCACGAGAAGAATTATCAAATTGTTTATCTTCTTTCAATTCTTCTGTTTGTGTATTTCTGTAAACCTGTGCAAATGATGGTGTCACAACAATCCAATCTTCACCAAATCCAGCAATATCACCTTCAATAGCATCACAAGTTTTCTTTAATTTGTTTACAGCTCTTTTTAATTCAACAATATCTTTATCTTTTAAAGGTTTAATATTAACAAGTGCAATAGTATACCCTTCTCTTAAAGCATCAAGTGTATCCTTAATATCAGTAAAATCAGAGATTACAAATGGTTTAACTTGGATCTTAGCTTTTCTTCCTATATCTTTAGCAGTATCAATTTCAACATATTCACTACCAGTATATTCTTCGTTGTAAAGTTCTTCACCGCTACCAAGAAGTTTTTTCTTAATTTTTGAAAATAAAGCCATTATTTAATCCTCTTCTGTTCTTATCTTCTAGTTAATATTAATGATGTATATAAATATTTCTAACATTCATTTAATGCTTTCCAATGAACTAACTACATTCCAGATCATGGTTCGTGTATATGCTGGAATATTAGCGTTATCATGTAACTCATCTAGTTCTTGTAATGATTTGTTTATTTTTACAGCAATACCCATAGTTGATTTTTCATTTAAAGCTTGCATAGCACTCTTAACTTTAACTCTAACATTTTTAGGAACAGACGCATCATTCTCAATTTGTTCTAAAGTCTCTATAATCTCAATTAACTTATCATTATCCATTTTAAACACCCCTACTTTTTTTTATTTAAGTTCTTTCATAACTTCTTCTTGGACAGATTTAGCTTTTTCTTTTAATTTTTCTTCTTGCTTTTCAATATTTTTAATCCTTAAGTCTAAAACTTCTTTCTTAGATTTAAGGTCTTCTTTTAGAGAACTAACATCACTTTCAATCATTAAAGGTCCGACAATTTTGTAAGCTGTTTTTTTAGTAGTTTTTTCTACTTCCTCAACAGCATTCTCAATTTGGATTAATTGACTTTGAAAATTTTGCTTTTGCATTAAAAAATTTTGCAGATTTTGTTCTATTAATTGAAGTTGTCCTAATTTTTCATGTGCTTCATTTTTAGTCATCTTGCTTTAACATGTGTTGTTATATTTCGAGGTTTAGTAATAATCTTAAACCCGCAATAAGGACATCTAATCTTTTTCCTTACAAAAGTATCTTGAACTTCTTTCCTACAATTAAAACATTTGTATCCTACCATTTTTAGTTTACGCTATAAGCTTTTCCTGTGAATTTGGATTCACACTTATTACAAAACCATATTCCTTTAGATAATCTCTTAATAGCAACTCTAAGGCAATATGGGCATTTGTTACCTCTAGATTTAGCTTCAATTAAAGATAATTTATCTCTAATTCTTTTACCAGCTCTTGCTCCTAATTTATTACCAGAACCTTTTCTTTTCATATTTGTATATCCTTTATTTTTGGTTTTTAAATCTTTTGTTAAATTTGGGGCTGCTAGGATTTGAACCTAGGTTTACAGGTCCCAAACCTGCAGTGCTGGATTGCCCCTAAATTAGTCCAGGCTACACTACAGCCCCTAAAACCTTTAAATCTGCTGAAATTTCTAATTAATAAACCTATCTCTAATTGAGTATAACATAAGGCTTATAAATATTCTTTAAAATAACTGATATATGTTTAAATTTTTAAAAGATAAATTAAAAGCAGCAGTATCTAAAATAGCTACAAAAGCAGAAGAAACAGAAGAAAAACAAGTTGAAGAGATTAAAGAAGAAAAGCTTGAAATTCAAGAAGAATTAAAAGAAGAGCCTAAAACGGGGTTAAAAGAAGAAAAAACAAAAAAAAAGAGCTTAATTTCCAAAATAAGTGAGAAAGTAACTAGTAAGAAAATAACAGAAGACGAATTCAATGATTTATTCTATGATTTAGAAATAGCCTTACTAGAAAATAATGTAGCATATGAAGTAATTGATCGAATCAAATCAGATTTATCAAAAGAGTTAGTTGATAAACCCATTTCAAGAACCAAACTTAAAGAAACAATTCTAAATACACTAAAATCAACATTAGCAGATATTCTTACTACACCTGAATTAAATTTAGTTGATTTTGTTAAATCCAAAGACAAACCAGCAGTAATTCTCTTTTTTGGATACAATGGTGTAGGTAAAAGTTTAACAGTTTCTAAAATTGGTAAATACCTTAATGATCATAAATTAAAAGTATTGTTAGCTGCAGGTGATACATTCAGAGCAGCAGGTGCAACCCAATTAGAAGAATACGGTAAACGTACAGGATTGAAAGTAATTAGTCAAAAACAAGGTAGTGATAGTTGTGCATTAATTTTCGATGCTATATCTTCAGCAAAATCAAAAAATTTGGACGTAGTCTTAGGTGATACTGCAGGTAGAATCCCAAACAATAAAGATTTACTAAGGGAATTGCAAAAAATAGTTAGAGTTACAAAACCTAATCTTAAAGTTCTAGTAATTGATGCATTAACAGGATCAGATATAGTTTCTCAAGTTGAAGAATTCAATAAAGAAATAGGTATAGATGCATTAGTAATCACAAAAGTTGATGCATATGAAAAAGGTGGGAGTATATTATCAGCGGCATTTTTATTAAAGAAACCAATCTTATTTTTAGGGACAGGTCAAAAAGATCAGGACTTAAAAATTTATACACCTAATTTAGTCTTAGATAACATAGGATTTTAACATGAACATTTTAGGAATCGACGAAGCCGGTCGTGGATCTATCATTGGCAACTTAATTGTAGCAGGAGCTATGTTTGATGAAGAAGGTTGTCTCAAATTAAAAGAATTAGGTGCAAAAGATAGTAAATTACTATCCAGAAAAACTCGAGACAGATTATATCATGAAATAATTAAATTAGCTAAAGGATTCCAAATCATCTCAATAACACCTCAAGAAATAGATACAACTTTAGATAGTGATTCAAGTAATCTTAATTGGTTAGAAGCAGATAAAACGATAATAATAATAAATAAATTAAAACCAGACAGAGCAATAATAGATTGCCCAAGTCCAAATATTGCAAAATATAAAGATTATATCCAAAACAGATTAGATAACCCGGCTATTGAATTAGTAGTAGAACACAAAGCGGATTTAAATCACAGTTGTTGTAGTGCAGCATCAATTTTAGCAAAATCAACAAGAGATTCTAATGTAGATGATATCCAAAAAATAACAGGCATAGATTTTGGTTCAGGTTACCCCTCAGATCCAAAAACCATAGAGTTTGTAAAATTAAACATAGACAAATTTCCAGATATATTCAGAAAGTCATGGCAAACCTATAAAAATATTAAAAATGGTAAAAATCAACCTACATTAAGTGAATTTTAATAATTTTTACAGGAACATTTTTAAACTTATAATTTTCTACCTATATAATCCATGACTACAATAAAGAAGATGCATCTTCATGGGTTCAAATCATTTGCTAAACCCATCGATTTAGATTTTGGTAATAATTTCAACGTAATTCTAGGCCCAAATGGATCAGGCAAGTCAAATGTAATGGATGCCTTATGTTTCGTTTTAGGTAAATCATCAGCTAAATCAATGAGAGCAGAAAAATCTGCAAACCTAATCTATAATGGTGGTAAAACAGGTGGACCATTAAAAGAAGCAGAAGTTAGTTTATTCTTCGATAATTCAACTAAAGAATTTCCACTTCCATCAGACTTAGTTAAAATATCAAGAATCGTAAGACAAAATGGTCAAAGTATATATAAAATAAATGATGAAGTTAAAATTAGGCAAGAAGTTTTAGAATTATTAAATACTGTAAAAATTGATCCATACGGTCATAACATTATTCTTCAAGGCGATATTATTAGGTTTATGGAAATGCATCCAGAAGATAGAAGATTGATTATCGAAGAAGCTGCTGGAATTTCTGTTTATGAAGAAAAGAAAATTAAAGCATTATCAGAACTACAAAAAGTAGATCAGAAATTAAATGAGGCAAACATTATTCTAACTGAAAGAAAAACGTATTTAAGAGAATTAAAAAAAGAAAGAGACCAAGCTGTACAATTTAAAGAACTTGAAGAAAAAATCAAAAGTAACAGAGCAACATATTTACATTTACAAATTAATGAACGTGAAGATAAAGGTTCACAAATTGCTAAACAAACAGAAGCAAATAATTCAGAAATAGATAAATTGAATCAAAAAATTCTAGAATCTCAAACTCAAATTACAGAACTAAAAAAAGAATTAGAAGACACGAATAACTTAATTGAGACTAAAGGTGAAAAAGAACAAATAGAATTACAAAAAGAGTTAGAAAAATTAAGAACAGATTTAGTTAGGGATAAAACCAGAAAAGAATCTTGTGAATTGGAAATTAAAAAAATTAAAGAAAGAGCTTTACAATTAGAACTTAACTTAAAAGAGATTGAATCAAAAATAAATTTTATAATTAAAGAAAAAGAACACCTTAAATTAGGATTAGAATCAGAAAGAAAAAAAGATAAGGAATTAACCGAAGAAATAAATCAGTTCAAACAAAGTCACGGTTTAACTCAGAACAAAGAATTAGAAAGTTTAGAATTAGGTATAGACGCTAAACAAAATCACTTATTACAACTAAAAGAAGAGCAATCAAAGCTTCAAAATGAGCTTTATCGGCTAGATATAGAAGTTAAAAAATTTGATTCCATCCAGAACGTAAATAAAGAATTTGATTATAGCAAAAAGAAAGAAGAATTAACAGCAAAAACAATAATTCTCAAATCTAAAAGAGAAGAAGATTCTCTTATTTCAGGTAGAATAAATACAAATAATAAAAATCTAAGTTTAATTCAGGAGAAACTAGCAAAATTAAGAGCTAAACAAATTTACATTAAAGAATCAATTTCAGGTAATTTAGCCTTAGACAAAATTTTAGCATTAAAACAAAAAGGTATTTACGGTACTGTCTCAGATTTAGGTAGAGTAGAATCAAAATACTCGTTAGCATTAGATATTGCTGCAGGTGGTAAAATTCATAGTTTAGTTGTAGAATCAGATAAAATTGCTGCAGATTGTATTAATTTTTTGAAAGAAAAAAAATTAGGTGTAGTAACATTCTTACCATTAAATAAAATGAGTTCTAAACCTGCAAGTTTACAAAAATATAAAGATGCAAATGGCGTACATGGTTTAGCAATTGATTTAATAAAATATGATTCTAAATTTAAAGATGTATTTTATTATGTATTTGGTCCTACATTAGTTGTTGATGATATCAATATAGCAAGAAAAATTGGTGTAGGTAATGCCAGAATGGTTACCCTAGATGGTGACCTGTTTGAATTATCAGGTGCAATAATTGGTGGTTTTAGACGTAAGAGGGCCGGTTCTTTTAAACAAGAAGAATTAGAAACAGAATCATCATCATTAGAAAAAGAATTAGAAGAAGTAAAAAGTACACTATCTGTTTTAGAAAATAAAAAAAGAACTGTTGAACAAGAAATTTCAGAATTAAGAAATAAAAATTCCATTTTAGAAGGTGAGCTACTTAAATTTGAAAATACAATAGGGATTAAAGACCTCTCAAGAATAGAAGAACAATATGTATCTTTAATCAAAGATAAACAGCATTTTACATCTCAATTAGCTAATTTAAACAAAAATATTGATAATTTAACTACTGATTTAACTAATTTAAAAACAGAAAAAGAAAAAATAAAATCTAAGTCCTTATCATCTACCTCAGGAGAAGATAAATTAAAAAAAATTGAAGATGAAAGAGAAAAAATTAAAGCTACAATTGTAAGATCCGAAACTCAGATAAAATCAATAGATGATCAAATAATTACCATCCATAAACCTGAAAATGAGCGGGTTATTAAAATAATTAAGCAAAATAGTAAGGATTTAGAAGATTTTAATAAAGAATTAGATAACCTTGTTAAATTGATTAAAGAAAGAGATTCAGTTTTAACAGAAAAAAGTTCACAAGAAAAAGAATTCTACAATGAATATAAAAATTTATTCAAAAAAAGGAATACTATTACTGAAGATATTCAGAAATTGGGTTATAAAATATCTACTGAAAATACCAAAATTAGAGATTTTGAAAATAAAATTAATGATCTTTCATTAAAACGTGCAAAAATAATTGCAGAACTTGAAGGGTTAAATTTAGAATTTGAGCAATTTAAAGAAGTTAAGTTAAGGAAAAATATTCCTATTGAAGAATTAAAACTAGAAATTAGTAATTATGAAAGATCTCTTAAAAATATGGGTAATGTTAATCTTAAAGCATTAGAAGTTTATGTAGATATCGAGAAAGAATATGATCTTCTTTTAGAAAAAGCTAAAGTTATGGAAACTGAAAAAACAGATATTCTAACCCTAATGGGTGAAATTGAAAAGAAAAAGAAGTCTATATTCATGAAAACTTTTAACAAAATAGCAGATAATTTCAAAACAATATTCGCAAGTTTATCTGAAAAAGGTGAAGCTCATTTAGAACTTGAGAATAAGGAAGATCCTTTAATAGCAGGTTTAGATGTTAAAGTAAGATTAGTTGGAAGCAAATATTTAGATCTTAAGAGTCTAAGTGGTGGTGAAAAAACATTAGCAGCATTAGCATTTATATTTGCAATTCAAGAATACAAACCTGCAAGTTTCTATTTACTAGATGAAGTTGATGCAGCTTTGGATAAAACTAACACTATCTTATTAGCCAAATTAATTAAGAAATATTCAGATTCAGCACAATACATACTTATTAGTCACAATGATTATATGATTTCAGAAGCAGATCAAATCTATGGTGTATCAATGCAAAAGAATGGTATTTCTAAAGTTATATCTTTACGAATTTAATTAATTGAGTAGTTAAAACTACTAAGGTTAAAATTATAAAACCAATTGTAAGAATAGATAATGCTGTAGCAGGATCAGTTGTTTCTTTAACAGTACTTCCTGTAATACCGGCTGAAGACAAACCTATATCAGTTACAATAGTAGTAATAGCTAATACCACGCTTATTGTTACAAGAACTAATAATATTTTTTTGTTAATATATCCTCACCTTTAAATTAGTAAATAAGATTGATATATAAATTTAATTATGTTTTAGTTACTATAAAGTTATAGAAAAAAAATGGGGGGAAAATAAATTCCCCTTAGTAGTACGTTTGTTCTTCTGTAGTATCTAAATCTTTAGCCCTAGGCTCATTACTCATTCTTCTAAACGCTACTACTAAACCCAAAACAATTAGTACTAATACAAGTACTACAAATCCTATTTCTAATGCATATCTTAATACACCATCGGTTGCTTTACCATCAGTTACGTTAGCATTTAAGTTAACTTCTTTGATAGTTTTAGCGCCTTCATTTACTTTTACAGTAAATACTTTAGGACCTTCAGGTGCATTCTCGTTAGCACTTAAGTAAACGAATAATTCCCCAGCTTGACTAGGATCAACGTTTACAAAACTAGGAGATGTTCTTACACTAGCCCAAGTTTCTGCACCAACAACTTGTACAGAATATAAAGCTCTAGTGCTTCCTAAATTAGCAAACATAACTTTGTAGCTAACTTCTTCACCAGCTCTAATTTCTCTACTTGTACTATCAACACTTACGATAGTGTCTGTTGGTTGAACTACTTGACCAGTTCCTGTAACTTGAATTAATTTAGTTACTCTAACAACATCGTGACCTCTGTTGTATTCAACTAAAACATTCACGTCATAAGCCTTTTGAGGTGCGTCAGTTGGAATTTCTACTCTAATTTCATTAGTAGATTCTGATGTTTCTACATCTGTATCATCATTTTCTTGAGGTACTAATTCCTCAATCAATTCAGATCCGGAAACACCTAATTCAGGTACACTTACTGTAACCTTAACATTTTCTTCCTTCTTGTCACCTAAGTTCTCAACAAGAACAACAGCTCTTAAAGTTCTACCAGCTTCAACTGTAGTACTTGGTCTGAAGATAACATCTCTAACAGACAATTTGTGTCTAGGTTCTCTAATCTGAACATCATATTGTCTAACATCTTCAGCTCTACTATCAGAAGCTCTAACAGTAAGAGTGTGGAAATCGTCAACTTCAATATCTTCTGGAATTTCTAATTCCAAAGTAATTTTGTGTAAACCATTAGCACTAACTTCCATTGGTTCACTAACATCTTCAACTTCACCGTGTTCATATCCACTCAATGAAGCTTCAACTCTAACACCGTCAACAGTGTTTAAACCTCTAACCCATACTTCTACAGGTACAGTTTCTCCTCTTTCTAATACTATATTGCCGAAACCAGCATTTTGTCCTTTAACTTCAACCGTGTCAATAAAGTAGTCAAAACTTTGTAATCCTGTAACACTAGTTACGCTAGTTAAAGCTAATAGGAATACTAACATTAAACCCAAAGCTTTTTTCATTTTTATTTTCCCCCCAAATTAGATTATTATGATACCATCACACAGTCGTGACCAATATATAAACCTTGTGGTAGTAAATACACCTCATAACTAGTGTTTACCATCTCAGTATATTGTTATCTCACTATTGAGATATTCCAATTCATTTCTATTATGAGCTTTAACTTCTACAAGGTATTTGCCCTTTTCAGCATTTTCAGGAACTTCAAATTCAAATTCCAACCATACTGAATTACCGCTGTTAAGCTTCAAATCACTACTAATATCAGTGAAAACATTTAATTCTGGAATGTTAATATCAACATCAATTCTATCTTCTTTACTTTGTCCTTTATTTTTCACTTGAACAAATCCTCTTATTAAATCACCTGCTTGAACTTGTTCTTCATCAAACTCAAGACCAGTAATTTCTAAATTATGTGATTTGAAAACTTTACTATCGACAGTAATAACGAATGATTGTGTAACTGTATTAAATCCATCATTTACTCTAACAATTACTAATTCATTTCCTAATTTATCAGGCACCCATTTGATTAATCCTTGGTAATCAATAGTCATACCTTTAGGAGCAATATCCAAATTAAATTGTAATTGTTCAAAGTTAGGATTGAAAACTTGTACATCATATTTGTATTGGCTATTAACTTTAGCAGTTGTTACAGGTACAGATGTAATACTTAATCCAACAGGGTTTCCATCAAATACTTCTATTTCAAGGAAATCACTATCAGTTAATTGTCCATCAGATACTTGTATTTCTAACTCTCCTTCATCATCAACATTTTCACAATGTAAGGAATCATCTTCAATCCAACAATCTATATCTCCATCTTTGTCTACTATATCAAAAGATAATTCATCTCCATCAGGATCAGTTGCAAAATTAAGTAAATCTAATATTACATGGTCTCCTTCACTAACAAATAATACATTTCCAATACTAGAAAAGTCAATATCTGGAGCTTGGTTACCAGGAGTATTACCTTCACCAGTTAATACAAAAGTAGCAGTTATTGCATCTACTAAATTAGTAAATGGACAGAAGAATATGAAACATCCAGCATTAGCTTGTCCTACTACAGAAATTCTGTATTCTCCGGGTAATGCATCAGTTGGAATATCAACTGTAAATTCAAATTCTTGTGTGTCAACAGAGTTACTATTAGGAGCAAGTACTACTTCTTCAAATAAAACTCCATTTCCATCTTTATCAGTAATAACTACATCAAGTAATGTCTCTTCAGGTCTTAAGGAACCATCAGAGTTAACAAAATTAGTTATTTTTTCAATACTAATTACTAAACTGTCACCTGCTCTAGGAAATACAGGTTCAAAATCTAGATCATTAATTAAAGTGTAATAACCTTCAATTGGTAATGAATCTTGAACTTGAATAAACTTAGCAGCTTCCATATCTGTTGTATCAAGACATTTTTCATCTATGATTTCAGTAACAAGAGTAACGAAGTAATTATCATTAACTTGAGGTACCCACTCAAATTGTAAATCTCTAACTTCATCAAAAAACACATTTACATCTCTAGTTTCAAGCAAAGTTCTAGGTTGAGTATTACTTTCTACAAATAAGTAAACCCTAGTATTGATACTATATTGATCTCTAATTTGATCAGGTACAGGATCAATTACACCAGCACTTTTTATGATTGAATGTGTTTGAGCATCAATACCTACATTAGCATTAACTAATATAGGTAAATTAGGATTAGCTCTATCAGTAATAGTCAATGAAGTTACAGGAGCATTACAACTAGTTTTCTTACCTAAGTATTTTAAGAAAGGTCCTTCAACATCAAAAGCACTACCAGCCCAATCAGCTCTTTGCTCCCATGGAATGTAACCTTCTTTAAAGAAGTAAACAGCATATCCCTCATTAGATAATAATTGTGTAGGGTAAGTTGCATGTAAAGTGTTACCTTGAGTAGTAAGAACTTGTCCATTAAAAATTTGTTGTCCTAATCTGGAACAAATACTTTTACCTTCTGCATTAACATATTCTTCTTCACAAACAAAACCTATAGCATTAACATCTTGAATTTGTGTATTAGTCTGAACAACATTTCCATTGTTATCAACAATAGCTTCTTTAAACTCATAATTAACAAAACGTTCAGCACTAACATTCAATGTTAAGATTGATACAATTAAAAATAATAAAATAATTTTCCTCATTTTAGTTACCCCCTAACTCTCCACCCTTTTCTCCACCAGTTGGAGGAGGAGGTGTTATTACTATTTCTCTTTTAGCTCTATGGCCATCGCTCTTAGTCAATTCATTAACACCATAAGCACTACCTGCAATTAGAGCACCACCAAGTAAAATTCTTGTAGTAACACCTAATGCAGCTTCTAAATTATCATTAAAAGGATTCCAATCACTTTCATCTAATAATCCATCTAAATAACTTCTAGTTTTACCACTAGGAGCAACAGGAGTTCTAATTGGTTCCTCACTTCCAGTAGGAACTATAGTAGTAGGATTTTGTGAAGCACAGCCTGTATAAGACATTAAACCTAATAAACCATAAGAAACTATTTTATTTAATCTTGAAAGATTACTCTCATTTTTTCGTTGATACATTTCATAACTCCCACCACCTCGTTGATTATAACGACTCAAGAGTGGTGCATGAGGTATTTAAAGATATCGCTTACAAAATAGACTCTATAATTTACTACTAAAGCTCACAACTATTTACTTCTCTATACTAAAATAGTCGTTCTCATAAGTCTGTATTAATTACTACTCTCTAAATTAAAATATAGTTTCCAGTTAGGTTCCACTGGACAGGAAGACAAGTCTTGACGCCATATTTATAAAATAAGCCTATTTAGTTGAATTTAAGAATAAAGAGAGGAACAGATGAAATCTTCAAATAATGAATCAAAAAAGATAGTCATAATTAATTATATCAAAAAGAATCCAACTTGTAGTTGTAGAGATATCAGAAAGGGTACCAAATTACATATAGAAAGATACTATAAAAGTATAGTAGATGCTTACAAAGATGCAGGGTTAAACTTTCCAAGACTAAAAAGAAATAAAGAACAACAAATTAATGATATTATTAATTATATTAAAAATTATCCTGGCTGTACAGTAACGGAAATTCAGAATTCAACACATACCACTATTCCTCATTTATTTAAAAGTATTACTGAAGCCTATCAATTAGCTAATATTCCGTATCAAAGAAAGAATAATGCAGGGGCAACAAATCCAATAATTCGAAAAAGATGTATTAATTATGAAAAAGAAGTAATTAGATTATTAGGAAAATTTGGTTCAGTTAAGTCACATATAAAAACAAAGGTTGGAATTATAGATTGTATCTTTGATAATAATAACTGTTCTTTCATTGTTGAGATAAAGGATTTGAGAGGTAGAAATAATATTACTAAATCACATCTAAACCAATTAATTAGATATATGGATGCTCTAAACTATAATAATGGGTTAATTGTTTGTCCAAAAGATAAGTTTCCAAAGAAAATTAACGGTAGAAATATTTATATAGAAAGTAAAAAAATTCAGATAATATCAGATGATGATTTAAGGGGACGTAGTATAAAGGAATTTAATACAAATCCGTACAGCCCGGTTAGTATAAGTGGCTCCAGTTAATTTGGAGTTACCTCTGGATTCAGGTTCAAATCCTGACGTCCCCAATACTTTATCTTAGAAATTTAAAGACGTAGAATTTACTTTATAAGAATTATCATTTAAAAATAAATAAAAAAGAAGAAGAAAAAGTAATTTACTCACTAGGAGTTCTTACTTTTGGAGGATGTTCAGAGATTCTTCTTGGTGATCTTTCATGCCAAAGAGTTTCTTCAGTTTTTCTCCATTCTGTTTCACTAACAACTGCAACTCTAGGTATATTAGACGCAACAGCCATTTGAAGATCATCACCTGATAAATCAGGGAACATTCTATCATATGGAACTCCTGCTCTTGCTAAAGCATTAGTATGTCCTAATACAGCTATTTCTCTTTTACCTTTAGTTACATCTTCTAAGTTAAATCTACCATCTTCAGTAACTAATACATTGTCATAATTAACAACTTCATCAGCTAACAAATCAAATCTCCTATTTTCTAATTTTACATCATTAGCTTTTCTAACAACTTGACTATGTAAGTAATCACTAGGCATGCTATCTTTAAGTCTTAAAACATAAAGTTCAGATTTAGGTAATCTTGATAAATCTAAATGTATACCCAAGTCAGGTCTTAATCCTTGTTGTTTAACAATATTTTCTAAAATACCTCGCAATGCACCTTGTTCAGAATATAAAGCTTTAATTTCTTCAGCAAATAGGTCTACTGCTGCATATATTTCAGAATCAACAGTCTCTAATCCCTTTTTGTCTGCTCCCTTTAAAGCTAATTCTCTTGCTCTGTATAATCCATATAATTCTTGAGTATCAAAAATACCCACTAAATTAGTTCTATCGCAATCTTCACCAGCAAGTACAATCATTCTACGTTGTCCATGAACATCTTCAATAATAGGTTCAAGTTCATCAGCTCTTGCACCAGACCTGTACCCTACTATTCTTTCTTCACCTAATTGTTTTATTACTTCTCTTTTTAATTGTGGTAAAACTTTTAGTGATTGATTACCATTTTGAACTAAACTAGCACCAAAACTTCTATGACCAGTACCATTTCCCCATGTGTGTCTTGGATCATTCAAATGTGCTCTTTCAAAATTTTTAAATTCCTCATTTCTGGTATGAGGGTATTCCCCAGTTCTAGGATCTACATCAAAATCAACACCAATAAATGCATATTCACCTTTATTTAATCGACCAATTTTTCTACCAAGACTTCCTCTTTTTACTGCTCTTAATTCAGCATCAACAACAATATCTAATTGTGCTCTATGAGTTTCTCTCCATGATCCATCTAAAACTGCATTTGCACTTTCAGCTAATTTGCGTTCGAAACCATTTGGTTCAGTTCGATCAGGATGCCCATACCTAGGACTAAAAGCATTACAACCAACTAATGCACCAGCAGCACTAGCAGCTAAATATCTTAAAGCATCTCTTCTAGTTACACCTCTTTCAGTACCATCATAATTTTGATTTTGACTCATTTTTATTTTCCCCCTAAGATTAGAATACCTTTTACATCACATTCTTATTTAAATACTTTACTCTCGAGAGGTAACAACTGTTTTCATTACTACCAGTAATAAATTTCATATCAAATTCATCTAAATTTATTTAAACAAGCACAATCCAAATTGTAAAATGGAAAATCTACTCTTTCCTCATGATAATATTCGTCCTGTACAAAAGGCATTAACAATTCAAATTTATAATACAATCAAGAACAAACAAAATTTAATCGCACATGCACCAACAGGTTTAGGTAAGACAGCAAGTTCATTATCTGCAGCAGTAACATATGCATTGGAAAATAACAAAACTGTTTTCTTCTTAACACCGATGCACACTCAACACATGATTGCAGTAGATACATTAAAAAAAATAAAGCACAAATACAACAAAGATTTAGTTTCTATAGATTTAATTGGTAAAAAGTGGATGTGTCTCCAACCAGGAGTACAAGACATGCAGTCCCAAGAGTTCTCCGAATACTGTAAAGAAATCACAAAAAAGAAAGAATGCGAATATTTTGAAAATTTCAAAGATAAAACTCAAAAACAAAATTGTTTTTCACAAATTAAAGAACCATCACATGTAGAAGAATTAATTTCAATCTCAAGAAAATGTAAACTTTGTCCATTTGAAGTTACTACAGAACTAGGTAAAAAAGCAACAGTAATTGTTGCAGATTATTATCATATTTTACATCCAAGTATTAGAGCTACTTTATTAGAAAGAATGAATAAGAAATTAGAAAATTCAATTATTATTTTTGATGAAGCTCATTCGTTAATCCAAAAGTGTAGAGATATTTTAAGTTGGAATTTAAGTACAATAACTATTGAAAGAGCAATAAGAGAATCAAAAGATTTCAACTTCGGATATGAAAATGATTTGGAAAAATTAAGAGTACAATTAGAAAAAATAAATAAATCAACTCAGATCTCAGAAACAGAAAAATTAGTCAGTAAAGATGATTTTAAATTTGATCCAGATTTAGTAGCCAATTTGAAATTAGCTTCGGATCTAGTTTTAGAAGAAAGAAAGAGAAGTAATCTATTTACAATTTACAATTTTATGCAAGCCTGGTTACAAACAGGTAAGGAATTTGTAAGAATCTTTCAAAAAGCATATACCAAACAAGGTAAACCCTTCCAATTATTAACATATAGCTGTTTAGACCCATCTTTAATTTTCAATCAAATTCCAGCACATTCAAAAATATTAATGTCAGGAACCTTAATTCCTCAAGAGATGTATAGAGATTTACTAAAATTAGATCCTAAAGATACTATATTAGCAGAATATAATAATCCATTTCCCAAAGATAATAGACGTAATTTAATTGTCCCAGGGGTTTCAACAAAATATGATCAGAGGTCGGATGAAATGTTTCAAAAGATTGCATATCTTACTTCAGAGATCACAAATAAAGTTCCTGGAAATTCTATAATATTTTTTCCATCTTACGAATTGCGTGATAAAGTTTCAGAGTACTTTAAAAAAAGATGTAACAAAACAATTTTCCTAGAGTCAAATAAAATGAGCAAATCAGAAAAAACAGAATTAATTGAAAAATTCAAAAGTTACAAAACAAATGGTGCAGTAATTTTAGGTGCAGCATCAGGGTCATTAGGTACAGGTTTAGATTTACCAGGTGATTTATTAAAATGTGTTGTAGTCGTAGGATTACCATTAGCAAAACCAAATTTAGAAACTAAAGAACTAATTAGTTATTATGATCATTTATTCAAAAGAGGTTGGGACTACGCATATATTTATCCCGCAATTATCCAAAGTTTACAAAATGCAGGTAGATGTATCAGAAGCCCAACAGATAAAGGTGTAATAGTCTTCTTAGATGAAAGATATGCTTGGAAAAATTACAAGAGTTGTTTCCCTCCAGATTCAAACTTCGAAGTTACTACTGTACCTTTACAAAAAATTGAAGAATTCTTTAACCCAAAAGTTTAATAATAAAATAATTAGCTTAGAATTCCCATGTACCAAATCCAATTTTATAATGTAAGTGACCATCCTCAGAAATTATTAGAAAGTGCTTATATTGATAGAAGAATCTCAATCTTAGAAATGTTAACTGAAGATGAACAAAAGTTAGTTGAACAATCATGGAGACACAGATTAAGTTCTAATTCTGGATTTGAAGACAATGAATTAGGATCTTTATGGGGTACACATGATGGAAAAATAGTATTTTTTCCAACAAGATTCAAAGTTTATGACGCAATAACTAAGCATTTACCAAGAAAAAAAGGAAAAATAATTCCATATTCAGAAGAAGTATTAGAACAATTAAGAGCATCAGCAGTAGGGTGTGCATTAGAAACTTCAGATGGATTTATTGTAGTTCAAAGAAGAGGTACTCAAGTCATAGCTTCAAATAAATTAGATTCTTCAGCATCAGGTATGGTAACAACAAATGGGAGAACATTAGATTTCAAATCTCACATTCTAAATAAATTAGAACAAGAATTAGGTGTAGGAAAAACAGATTTAGAATATTTAGCTCCTACTGGAATACATAGAGCAACTGATTACGGGACTGCACAATTTACATTTGCAGGAAAAACTAGTAAAACATTAGATCAAATACAAGAAGATAGAGATCCCAGATGTACTGGTGAAGATACAAAAAGAATAGCTGCAATCTATGGCATTAAGCTTGAACATTTACCTAGTTTTATAATAGATCATGCAACCACAGACTTAATTGGTGATGGAGTAGCAACATTGCTAAAATCAATAGGTAATTTAGATATTCGTGATGGTATAGAAGATGTTCTAGAATCAAAAGGTTTAGATTTTAGATTAGGATATTTATTTAGAGGGGAATTTTATGAAGAATTTTCAGTAGAACCAGAAGATTAGTAATTAATAAACTTCTTCATCATCTTTTTCTTCTTCTCCAGATTCAGTACTCTCACTAAATTTCTTAGAGGAGGTAAAATCTTTAGCTTCAAAAGTACTTGCTATATCAATGTAATATTTACCATCTTCTAATCTATAAACAAGTGGCTTACCTTTAAACATATCAACTAAATCTAACTCATATGAACCTTGACCTAATACTTTAATAGTTTCAATATCAAGAACAATAGGTTTTTCATCATTATCTTTACCAATAATATGAGTTACATCTTCCTCAATTTTCTTTTTATCTGCAACAGTTAAAGTTTTAATTATCTTATCAGCTTCTTCAATCTGATCTTCTTTAACAAAAAAGAAAAACCGACCATTACAGTCAGGACAACCCTTTAACAAAACTTCTGAACCACTGGGGTACAAGATATTACATCTTACGCATTTGTGTGGCATAGCTTACTTCTTTTTACTAATTTTCTTAACTCCTTTTGATTTTTCAAGTGTTAAAAGTTGAATTTTATTAGGATCACGTCTAATTTCTTTAACAACAGATGCAGGCCCAATTATAGTAATACCATCTCTGTTGCCTAACAATAATTTAAACATTTCATTTCTTATTTTTTTAAGAGATTCTAATTTATTTTCTTCAGGATAAACAGTACAAACTTCAATCCCTCTGAATTCTTTGTCTATTTGTTCCATAGTCTTCTGAATTAAACCTGCTTCTTCTTCAGGTCTTAATCTACCTTGCATAAGAACAATATGTTTATTCTTAACTATTTTCAATAACTTACTAATCCTTGCTTGACTATCAAGAGACTCAATATCAGCATACGGAACAAATTGTAATGTTAACATTATTCACCCTCCTTTTTTTTAACTTAACATTCTGAATATAGATTCGTAAAATTCCTCCATATTAGTACCTTTCATTGCAGAAATTCCTACAACATCGTATTGTGGGAATGCAGATTCAATTTTCTTGATACTACCTTTTTTCAAATCAATCTTATTTGCAACAATAAGAACAGGAATCTTTCTTGCAGCTAAATTACCAATAATTGTAATGTTAACTTGTGAATAAGGATTTTTAGTAGAATCCAATACTACAATAACACAATCCATATCATCTAACCATTTAATAGCTTCAATAACTCCTTTAGTGGCTTCTCTTGCTCTCTTCTTAGCAGCACCAGGACTAATATTATGTTTCAAGAAGTCTTCATAATCAATTCTTGTAGCAATACCAGGTGTATCAACTAAATTAAATGTTAATTCTTTATTACCATATTTAACATTAATTTTTTCTTTCATATTAACGGTCCTAGTTTCATGAGGAACACTAGAAACAGTACTCATGGTCTCCCCCAACCAATCTTCAGAAATTTTATTAGCTAAAGAACTTTTACCAGCATTTGGAGGACCATATAATCCTAATTTTAGATGCTTCTTTTTCTGAAAGATCTGATGAAGCATCCGTTTAACGAAATCCCTTATAATCTTAATCAAATTTGTATCCCTCTTTTAATTCTTACAACCCATTTTGTTATAAATATTTCGGTGATTTTGATTCAACCTTTGATAACTGCAAGAGGCGTAACTCTTACAACTTTTTTACCAATACCTGCACCATCAGTTACACGTATAACTTCATCCACATCTTTATATACACCTGGTGCTTCTTCAGCTATACCTTTTAAACCTCTAGATCTTAATTCAATATTTTGATCATGTAGTTCTTGCTTAATTGTTTCCCCTTTAAATTTCTGTAAAGCTGCATGTCTTGACATTACTCTACCTGCTCCATGTGCAGAACTTGAAAATGAAATCATCTCAGCTTTCTGAGTACCAACTAAAACATAAGATGCAGTACCCATACTTCCAGGAATTAATATTGGTTGTCCAATTTTTCTATATTCTTTTGGCAATTCTTCATGACCTGGACCAAAAGCTCTAGTTGCACCTTTTCTCATAACCGCAACTTTTGTTTTTTTACCATCAATTTTACCTTCTTCAACTTTACAAATATTATGACAAATATCGTACATCAAATTAACTTTAACATTATCATAAATTTTCTCAAAAGTTTCTCTAGTCCAATGCATAATCATCTGTCTATTAGTAAAGGCAAAATTAGCAGCAGCACACATTGCTTTGAAATAATCTTGTCCAATATCTGAACTTAAAGGAGCATTAACTAATTGTCTATCAGGTAAATGTTTTGTACCAACTTTATTTTCCATTAATTTAATGTAATCACTAGCAACTTGATGTCCTAATCCTCTTGAACCACAATGAATTAGTACTGTTACACACTCAGGATCAATCCCTAAAGTTTTTGCAGCATCTTTATCAAAAATATTACTAATCTTATCTACTTCTAAAAAATGATTACCAGAACCAACAGATCCAATTTGTGGCAATCC
>Ga0209542_10004960_pt1 | contig 26987 bp, 29 predicted proteins | sample RifCSPhighO2_01_FD_184028 | JGI IMG/M metagenome (GOLD analysis project Ga0209542, IMG submission 184028) | Soil microbial communities from Rifle, Colorado - Rifle CSP2_plank highO2_0.1 (SPAdes) (version 2) | ecosystem: Environmental > Terrestrial > Deep subsurface > Rock core/Sediment ...
TTCTCCTCCGTTAGTCTGCGTACCCTCGTCAGTGAAAAGCATCAGGTACGGGGTCGCATCGTCTCGCCAGGCAAGCCGGAATGAACCATCTCTATTTGCCAGCTCGCTTCCGGGCTTGCTCACCAGATAAATGACATCCATGTTTGGTTCCACATGACCGCCGCCGTAGCTGACATCCAAAGACTCCAGATAGGAAAGAACATTCTCCAGAGAAGTTAATTGGCGCACCAATGCTGGGTAGCCCACGCCATATGTTTCGTGATTATGGACGCTGCCAAAAGTAATGACGGCAAAGCGATGCTCGTCGCCTTGGAGTGCGGGCAAGTAGCTTTCTAATGCCGAGCGCACCGCGGCAATGACGTCCATCATGGACATGCTGCGGTCTATCGCTAAAACCACATCCACTTTCTCGTAGAGCGTTTCATAATTATCTATTGTCCCATCACAATTATTATCTTGCCCATCATCGCAGAGGTCAAATCTCCTCGGCAGCACCTGCCCCTCGCACGCCGTTGTCCAGTCGCCATTCTCACAAAACTGCGTACCGGAAGCACACCTGCCAATGTCCGCCGTTCCCTCCAGCCCGTCATAGCAAGTCCTTTGCAGCGGGCCTTCTTCGATGGTTGTATCAATGCCCCCGGAACAATCATCGTCGTAGCCGTTGCACTCTTCATTCCGGTGAAACACCCCGGTCGAATTTTCAAAATCCGGGCCGCCTCGGCATGGTCCCCAGGTTCCATCATCGTGGCATTGCCGCGAGCCATAGCCGCAGGAGGAAACAGTCATTTCTCCTGTCGGATCGATGATCTCTGGATTCCGGCATTCACTTATCTCTCCAGGAACGCAGGCCAGGCAGTTTTCCAGACCTTCGTCAATCATGCCATCGCAATCATTATCCAGGCCGTCGCATTCCTCGGCTTCAGGATGCTGGTCAAAGCACTGCCAAGTTCCCGCTACACATACTGCTGTTCCCGGCCTACATTCGCCCACGTACACCGTTCCTTCGGGTCCCGTGTAGCACCATTCGTCCGATACATTTTCATCGACTTCGCCATTGCAGTTGTCATCAAGATTATTGCATACTTCTTCCTGGGGCAGAACGGCATCCTCGCACTGCAAATCCCCATCTTCACAAACGGAGTGGCCTGGCTGGCAGATGCCGATTGTCTCGTCGCTAAAGCCGCAGGTGCCCCAATAGCCGGGATACTCTTCTTCGTCAACCAGCCCATCGCAGTCATTATCGATGAAATCGCAGATCTCTTCTTCGAGAGGCGCGATATAGTGTTCACAGGCGGTTAAGGCGCCGTTCCGGCAGTACTGTTCGCCCCGCTGGCAGGCGCTGGGCTTGAACTCGTCATCATAGATGATGGACGTCTCTTCCGGGCAGGCAATCGGCCGATTCGGAGAAAAGCCATCATCAATACGCGCATTGCAATTGTCATCCAAACCATTGCACTCTTCTCCTCGAGGAAATGCTTCTTCGTCCAGCAGCCGCCAGAATCCGTCCTCTTGGCCGGTCTGTTCCTCACAGCTCAGCAGCGTTGGCCAGCAGGCGCATTCGCTGGTTATCGGCAAATAGGTCTCTGCGCCTCTGCCGTTATCGCTCAGGCAGGAAGCATTATTTCCCGGCCCGTACACGTATAAGAACGGTGGGCGGAGGCCGACAATCCTGCTGCCAGCCTGAAGAACAAGATCCTCAGCAAGGGGAACGTCAGCAGAAAGAGGCTCTTGATTTTGAAAAGAAGCATATGATTCATCAGGAAAATGGCAGGCAAACAAAGAGGGCTCTTCTGGTGGAGATGGAGAAGCGATTTCTTCAGCAGGGTCGCTGCACGAATACGCCGTCGGCAGGGCTGCCAGAACAAGGGGTAAAAGCTTTCTTTTGATTGTTTTCAACATCGGTGGGCATCCCTATCACCCCCCTGGTCAGCGAGTTTCTGGAAAAAGTATGCTAGAGTATATAAATCTTAATGGATAGAAATGGTGAGAAATATTTTATGCTTATTTACTCCCCTTCTTCTGGCTCTCCTTCCGTGCACAGCAATTCCTGGGCGATGGCCATGTTCGGGGAAAGTGTTCCGGTGCGTACCAAATCTTGGATGTTGTAGGTTTCGCCCAGCGGTTCCCAAAACGCTTGAAACGGTGCGCTCACATAAAAATAGACGAGTACGGGATCGCCATCAACCCAATATTCATTCGTCGCCGAATTGCAGCCGGGCAGCTGGCAGGGATAGATATTGTCCGCACAGGCATTGCGTGCTTCTTCAAGGTTTGCATATGGAAGGAGCGGTGCATCTGGCCGGGCTCCATCTAATGGATCAACATTGGTCTGCGGCTCTTCGTCTCCTAATAAAATAATTGCTGGCGTAGCATCAGCCCTCCAGTTGATGCCCAGCGGATCGCTCGGATCCGTCAGCAAGTAAGTCACATCAGCGCTCGGCTCGAGATGCCCACCCCAACTTACTAACTCATCTAAAGCAGTTATCGCGTCTCCCAGGCTGCTCAAAGGCAGGTACATCTCTGCTGCACCTTGCCCATAGCCGGGGATTTCATTCCTGTGCCCAAAAAGAAGAATAGAGAAACGGTGGTCTTCCCCTCCGATGGTGGGCAGAAATTGCCGTAAAGCATCAGTAACCGCTTCGATATACGTCGACATGGACCCACTCACATCGATGGGAATGACAATGTCCAGCTTTCCATATCTTCTTTCATAATCGTCGATAGCCCCATCGCAATTATTATCCAGGCCATCGCCGCAATAGTCGTTTCCATCCGGCAGAACTTCATCACAGTAGGGCGGCGTCCAGGTTCCCGAAGAACAGATTTGCTGCCCGGGACGGCAGATACCCACGCCTTCGGTTCCCCGCGGGCCGTCATAACACTCTCTGGTGAGCGGCGTAAACGTGCCGCTTTCGTCGATCGTTCCATCCACGGCATCATCACAATCATCATCATACAGATTGCAGAGTAGGAAATCCCATTCGTCTTGGAGGACGACATCACCCGGCACTTCGCAGGGGCTCCAAGTGCGGTCTTCCAGGCAGACGCGGACGCCATAGCCGCAGTCATATTGTTCAATGAGATTTCCTTCGGTATCATGCCGTTCTGGGAACTGGCAGAGCGTCACACTGCCTGGCTCGCAGGATGCGCAGCTGGCAGCAAAGCCTTCGTCGATAATGCCGTCACAGTTATTATCCAGCCCGTCACATATCTCTTCCTCGGGCGGGGTGTCGTAGCAGACCAGCTCACTATTTTCACAGAGCTGCGGCCCGGCGCGGCAGATGCCGACATTTAAGGTTCCCTCGGGTCCGGTATAACAGAGCTGTTCCGGAAGATTTTCGTCTACAGAGCCATCACAATCATTATCAACGCCATCACACACTTCTTCTGCGGGCCATACCGCGTCCAGACAGATCATCTCCGCATCTTCCGTGCAGAAATTATCCCCTCTTTGGCAGATGCCGGTATCATTGTATCCGCAGTGCCCGTAATCATCTTCGTCAATCAGGCGGTCACAATCATCATCCAGCCCATTGCAGGGATCGTTTTCCATTGGCCCGATGTAATCCTGGCATTCGGTGAAAGCTCCGTCGATGCAATATTGCGTTCCGAGACGGCAGAGAGAAGGCTTGAACTCGTCGCTGGTGATGATGGTGGGATTATCAGGACAGTATATCACTCGAGAAGGCTCAAAGCCATCATCAACGGTGCCGTCACAATTGTTATCCTGACCGTCGCAGTACTCGAGCTCCGGGAAAGATTCGCCAGTCAAGAGCTCCCAGGAAGGAACCGGCTCGCGTTCCGGATCCAGGAAACAGCTATAGGCCGTCGGCCAGCAGCCGCAATCGGGGTTGGGAGTAAGATTTGTCGCGCCGCTCTGGGGGAGGCGGTCATCAAGGCAGCTGGCGGTATTCTCTGGCCCATACGCATGAAAAAGATACCGGCTCAGGCCAACCACGCGCGTGCCTGCCGGCAGGGCCAGGCCTCCGGAAAGTGTCGTGGGTTCGGCAAGCGGCATGCCGGAATCAAAAGCATTCAGGACAGCGGATGGCAAAGGACATTCGGGCAGATAGGATTGTTGAGGAGCTTCTGCACCCGGCAATCCTGTTGGCTGTGCAAAAATTGGCTGTTCTTCATCACAGGCAGCTCCGGCCATTCCCACTGCTAAAGAAGCGCCAAACACCAAATCTCGTAATGAACGTCTTGTCCGGGAGAACATCATAGAGCCATCACCAAGAAAATGGCTGTAACTGCCCATCTCTCGCCCATGGGGTGGGGGGAATGAAAAGGGATATTTAAATGTTGTGCGGGTCTTCGGCTGTGGGACAGATTTTATTGAATCTTAGAATGCTCAGCTTCTTAACAATCTGACTATTTTCTTTTCTTAGTGGTTCCGAATTTCTTAAGTCCAAACCACACCAAAACACCAAGAGCAATTCCCAAAGCAACAACTTTTAGCAAGCTATTAGAATCTTTCCAGTATCGTATTACTCCATATAATATCGATAGGATCCCCCCTCCAACTAGCCCCGTTCCGACACTTTCTACTTTAACAATCATACCAATAATGATTCCTATTATTCCAGATATGGCGGTAATAACTAAGAAATAAGTGGTATATCTTTCGACATCAATGTTTTGATCTAAAAAAGCATAGATAGAATATCCTACAAATAAGACAAAAATAATACAAATACCAACCGTCAATAGCTTTTCTTTCCAGCTTTTCAAGACCATTTTTAAGCGATTAATTATAACTAACTTTATAAATGTTATTCCTCTTTACAAGCTAAAATGAGATTAAACGAAACATCGAAAAACATCTTATTGATTATCATCGTAATAAGTGCCCCACTTCTTATACTTGGCCTAATCAATGGCTGGTCATACATAGTTAAAGTAAAAGAATGTCATTCTTCAGCCGAAAATTTGATGAGTTGTCAACTGGCGTCGGTCTGTAAAAATAAAAAGATTACCAGTGATTGCTTTGAAGCATTAAAGGAGTATGTTTCAGAAAACACAAACCGCGCTTTAGCTGCCAATAATTCTAAAATTTGTGAAGAAGTAGAACCAAAGCTCAGATTCCTCTGTTATTATCAATTTGGTAAAAAGCTAGAGTTCACTTTAGAGGAGGTTTTTATTAATAATCTGAAAGGACAAGATTTGGAATTATGCAGCAGTCTTTCTGGACAGTTAAGAAAGAAATGTTTCTTTAATTTGGCTCTTCAAAATCAAGACCCTCATTTTTGTACTGAAACTAATGAACTTAACCAAAAGTGTATGGAATCAATTTCGTTAATCTGGAATAGAGTTAGTCACGATGATTTATACATAATAACCAAACCTAGAAAAGAGCCTAAAACTCCAGACCTAAGCATTAAGTTAATATTTCTGTTAGATTTAGAAGAGTATCTGGTTGGGGAGCGTGGCTGGTTAAAAATATATAACGATGGAGACTCGAACTTGACCGGAAGCAATTTTTATTTGTTTAAGAATCTGCGCTTGGTTGATGTCGATGGATGCAGAAATAATGTCTTATTATACTCTGGAAGATTAGTTATGGAGTCGTGGGGCGATGAGTCGGATCCCCGTCTTTGCTATTTAGATTTTAGTACAGAGGCAAAGAATAGAATTTTAGAAGTTACTTATGACGGCAAGACGGTACTGGTTGATGCTGGATGTACTAGTGAAAGTTGTCGCGAGAAATACAGTGAAGTGTGGTAAATACCCAAAAAATGACTTTACGCAGAGAGATTTATTTAGTAACTGGCGTGGTAGTATTGATAGTATTACCAATTATTGCCTCTGTTATTATTAGCACTGTTGATAAGTATCAATCATTAAGATATATCCAAGTATTGGATAAGGCTTTGGGAACTGCTGATGATTCTTTATGTTTTGAAATTAATTATAATGAGTTTAGAGACAAATGTTTATTAGAATTAGGAATCAGAAAAAATGCTTCCAATTTATGCGAAAAGATCAGAGACGATGTAAACAGAAATAGTTGTATTTATGCAGTCGCTGTAACTACAAAGAACGATAGTTTGTGTGACCATTTAGTGAGCATAAGAAATAGACCTCCGGACAGAATAACCCTTACCTCAACAAAATTTGAATCTGCTGGAGTTGAAGAATGTAAGAATGAAGTGCACCGATTAATCCTAGATGATGCCATTAATTCTAAGAATTATGCTAACTGTAACAATAATGAGGAGTGTGAATACCAGATTGCAATAATGCTCAACGATTCTGAACATTGTGATACTCTAAAGAGCTCAAAAAACAGTTGTTGGGCATCCATTGCCATTAATTCTAAAAATGTGAACCTCTGTGGTCATATAAATGATCAAGATTTGAAAGATGAATGTATTTTTAGTGTCGCAAAAGTTATAATTGATCATAAATTATGCCGCTCCATACTCGGCGAGCCAAAAAATAAAGCTTGTTTAGATTATTTTTATTGTAATGATAAAGATCATATGTGTCATCCAAATGATAATTTGGAGTATCGGCAAAAAATAAAATTGATTGCGCAACAAGGTTCTGTGAAAGGATGTGATGACCTGCCCCAACTCGCTAGGGAGTTCTGCTATTTCGAATTCGCGATTAAAGGACTAAGCCCTTCCTATTGTGATGTGTTGAGATATGCTTGGAGAGGTCATGAGGGTCAAGATTATAATCTTCAGGAAGAGTGTTATAATGCTGTTGCTATTTATTCGTTGAATCAAACTATTTGCACCAGAGCTACAAAATATAAAAATGAATGTGTAAATCAGATATTAATCGCTAAAGAGGATTTGAACATTACTACACATATTAAGATAAGAAATGTGTTCTGGGGTAGTGCGGGAATTTGGGGCGATTTTCCCAGTGTTATATATTTGAATGAAGGGAATGTTTATGTTAACTCTTCGGAGTATGGGTGTTATTTACCGGGTGCCATAATGCCCGGTACTGAATGTTTAACCCACGAATTTGGCAGTTAATCTCTACTTAAGCATCTTCTGAAATTCATCAAAAGTAAAGCGGTCATTCCGTAACTTCTCCTTGCTTTTGTCTATCTTACGGGTTAAATGCCGTACGGGATAAAGCGTAAGGGTATCATCGGTCCTGCTAAACTGATCTTTTTCTGGGAATAACACCCTCCAAATGAATTTAATCCTGGTTGGCAAAGAACCCACTAGTACATTGACACGTTAGTTTTGAAACAGTATCACCGATGATATTGTTGTTCCATAATTATGTTGTCGCAGTACTAGCTTCTCATAGCGGAAGCGGCTTCCATATAATCGTCTTCTGGCATATTTATCTTTCCTTAAGCCCGCCAGAGAATTCCTTTATATTTTGGGGTGGTACCGGGGACTGGGAATAGAACGCGACTGCCCCGCTGGGCAGTCACCACCAATTCTCATGCCCCACCAGGGTGGGACTTAGAATTTGAGGTATATGCCCCGCTTTCAAAACCCCCATTTTTGGGGTGGGACTTAGAATTTGAGGTATATGCCCCGGCCGGGATTCGAACCCAGGTCACCGCCTGTCTCCAAACTGTCTGCACATAGAGCTCGGATGAAACTTGTCTTCTATCGTGGGGCTGACCGAAGGGAAACCCCACTTGAAGGGATTTGGCTTCAAAGCTTTGCCGAGCGAAGCGAGCGCAAAGGTTTGCGAAAGGGCAGTATGATAGTTTGCCCAACCTCTTTGGCATTTTGCAATTGGTCGTGGGGCTTTATGCCCCACTTGACAGGATTTTGATTAAACTTTTTGCTTGCCAAAAAGGTTACCGGACTACACCACCGGGGCCTGCTTCCCCCATACACTGAACCTTCTTTAAAAAGATTTTGTCTGCTCAAGCAGAAATCTTATAAAAGACGCTTTGTACTTCCTCATTTATGGGGCGGGTTGTTCTTAGCTTGACTGAACAGGTTACCCTTCTGGGGAGAACAGAAGAGCAGGTTCGCGCCCGCATCGATACCGGTGCCACGTCCTCCTCCCTTGATGTGCAGCTGGCAGAGCGGCTGGGCTTAACGCCGGGCGACCGTTCAAAAATAGTCAAATCAGCCTCTGGTGTCAAAAAGCGCCCGGTTATTACTGTGAAGCTTTTGCTCCAGAACTCTTCTCTGGAAGAGGAGTTTACTCTTGCTGACCGCAGCCATATGACCTATCCGGTGCTTATCGGCCAGAACGTTCTTCGGAAAGGAAACTTTTTGGTGGACCCACAGAAAAAAGAGAATATAATCTGACTTTATGAAAGCCGCACTCATTTCCCTGGGAAGCACCAGCTCCATCCTCACTGCTGCCGCGATGAAAAAATATTTTGCGCAGGTTGACCAGCTGCAGCTCAAGAACGTGGAAATCCGCTTTGGCAAAGAAGCGGGCATTTTTTACGAAGGGCAGCCCTTTGGGCAGTATGATTGTGTGTATGTTAAAGGCTCTTTCCGGTATGCCAACCTGTTGCGTTCTTTGGCAACGCTTCTGGAAAAAAACACTGCCTACATGCCCCTTTCCGGCACGGCTTTTACCCTGACGCATAACAAGCTGCTTACCCATCTCCTGCTCCAGCAGCACAATATCCCCATGCCAAGGACTTACCTCTCTTCAACGGTTGATGCTGCCAAAGCCCTGCTGCAGCGGGTTTCTTTTCCGATCGTTATGAAGTTCCCCGAAGGGACACAAGGAAAAGGTGTCATGTTTGCGGATTCTTTGGGGTCAGCTTTGTCTTTGCTGGACGCTTTGGGTGCGCTGAACCAGCCGTTCCTCATTCAGGAATATGTGGAGACGGAAGGCACTGATATTCGTGCTTTGGTTGCTGGCGAGAAAGTGGTAGCAGCCATGCGGCGGCGTGCACAAAAAGAGGAGAAACGGGCGAATATCCATGTCGGTGGCATAGGCGAGCCTGTGCAGCTGACTCGGGAAGTGATGAAGATTGCCGTTGCTACCGCGAAAGCTTTGCAGGCCGACATCTGCGGTGTGGATATCCTCGAGGGGGCTGTGGGCCCGTTGGTTATTGAAGCCAACGTTTCTCCCGGCCTGCAGGAGCTCAGCAAGGTTTCGACACTTGATGTTGCTGACGAGCTGGCACGCTTCTTGGCACGGAAAACGGAAGAACGGCTGGGGCAGCAGAGTCATGAAGCGGCTGCACAAGTGATGAAAGTGCTGACCGTTAATGAAGAAAACACTCTTGGTCAAGAAATCATTACCACACTGCAATTTCGGGGAGAAAAGGTTATTCTTCCCGAGCTGATCACCAAGATGGCAAGATTGAGCGATGGCAAAGAATATGTGATCCGGGCTCAAAAAGGCAAAGTAGAAATTGAAGAAATCTGATCAATTTCTTTCCTGTTCTCTCTCTTATCCTGCAGCTTTCTTTCTCTTGGTAGGCTTTTTCAATGAACTTTTTTCTGAGCCGGTTACTCGGACCCAGGTTGCTTCTGCCGGCTCTGTTCTTTTTCTGAACCAAAGAAGATAGATAATCGGCAAGAGCCCCAAAGTATTCAGTAAAAGAATGGCGATAAACCAGCCTTTCTGTTTCTGCCGTGCTGCTGTCCACAGCCCCCAGCCGTTCCAGAGTAGAGTCCAGAGCGTTACAAAAAGAAGTCCCAAAAGCACGGTCGCAGGCTGCTGGTAGAGCGGATAGAGGAAAGCCATGAGCACTTATTGTTCTCAAGGAAAGGCTTTGGCTTATTTATGCTTTACGATTTTTGAATCAAAAAAGAAACCTAAAAACGATTTCCACCCGACGGAGAAAGATGCCTGTAAACCGGGTTCTTTCTCTCTATCTCCTTCTCCTCTTTTCTTTTGCAGCAATCTGCTGCACCCGATTCAAATCTTCCAGAATATCGGAAGCAATGAATGCATAGCCGCCTCTTTTTTTCAGTAGGAGGTCACCCATGAACCCATTAATATACGATGCGGCGATGGCGCTCTTGAAGAGGTCTTGTGTTTTTGCCAAAAAGCCCACGCACAAGCCAGCGAGGATATCGCCAGTGCCGGCTTTAGCCATGCCCGGATTTCCCGTGCGGTTATACGCAATCTTGTTTTGCGATAAAATGATGTCTGTCGGCCCTTTCAATAAGAGAACATTATTATTTTGCAGAAAATAGCGAAGGTTGCCCTGCAGAATTTCTGCTTTTTCACGGATGTTTGACTGCTTGAGCTTGGGCAGCAGGAATTCCTTGCCGCTATGGACAAGAAGCATCTCCATCTCCGTCGCATGCGGCGTTATTAAGGCATTGCTGAAGTCCTTGAGCGTTATGGATTTGAGCGGATCTGCGTCGATGACTTTTATCTTAGGCGATTTTTTTATGAAATATTGGCAGAACGTATCTGCTTTCTTGGTGATGCCATTGCCCAGCAGCACGGCGTCAAAGCGCTCTGCGAACTTGACCATCTCTTTGGCATTCTTGATGCTGAACGTTTTGCCTTTGATCTTATGCGTTATGAGGTCTGGAGCATAGCGATGGATCATCCAAGCGACTTTTTCCGGTGCGGCAACGGTTACCACGTCACAGCCCGCCCGCAGCGCTGCCAAGCCTGCTAAAACAACTGCGCCGACGTATTCTTCAGAGCCGCCAATAATGAGAACTCTCCCGCTCTCTCCTTTGTGGGTGGTCTTCTTCCGTTCCATGATTTTTTTGACTTGCTGGAGGTTCATGCCTTTCGTTCTCTCTTCGATTAATTTTCTGCCATTTGTTTAAATATATTTTATAAACAGCTTCACCTGGCCTTGAGGTTTATATATCTTTGTTGTCATTAACAAGTGAGTTTTATTAAATTTTAGGTTTATTTATAAATACTTGCCATCCAGAAGTACTTTTCTGCGTCAGAAAATCTTTTAAAGGCAGCTCTTCCAGTGGTTCTTGGCCCTGTAGCTTAGCCTGGACTTTTGCGAGCATTCCTAGCAAGGAAGGCAATAGAGCGCCGGTCTTATATGGCCGCTGGCGTGCACGGTAAACGCCAGTTGTGCGAAGCTAGCCGGAAGTCCCGAGTTCAAAGCGCAAGCAATCTATGCAAGTTAGGCGGGCATACGCTCACTTCGTTCGCGTAGCCCACCACGAGCAGAACAGCGTAGCTTGTTCGGAGAAATTCTCGGCAGGGCCAGTTATTTTTCTGGTTCTTGGCTCATTTCCTTGACGTACAAGAATCGTCCGTCTGGATCCGTAAGCGTCGCCCGTTTGCCGAACGGCGTATCTTCCCCTTGGCGGCGGATATACTTTTGGTCGATGTTAGCGAGCGCTGCCTCCAAATTGCTTACGCTAAAGCCGAGGCCATCTAACGGCCTTTGCTCCTGCTTTGTTGGATAAAGTTCCAGATACACTTCTCCCACCTGCGCCCCATAATGCTGCGGGCCATGGTCGGTGTGTTCTTCGAAGGAGATGGCAAGAAGTGATGTATAGAAGTCCAGGAGCGCTTCTAGATTTTGAGAACGGAGGATGAGGAGGATTAGGGAGGGCATGAGTATCACACTATTTTTGTTGCTTTTTTCAGAACAGGGAGAATATCCAGCAGATTTTCACTGTCTATGACCACATTAACTGCTTTCTTCAGCTCTTCCGACTTTGAGTTAAAAGCGACGGACAAGCCCGCTTCCCGACAAGCTTCAATGTCGGTTTCACTATCGCCTATAAAAATGGTTTCTTGGGAGCGAAGGCCAAGATCAGAACAGAGATGCAGGAGAATTTCTGCCTTTTTGTGCTTTCCCGCACCAATCGGCCAGACGAAGTCACCGGAAACTTTTCCCTCTTTGATCACTAATTCATTGGCGAAAACATGATCGACGCCAAAATCGTGCTGCACCCGCCTTGCGACGTCGAGGCTGGAAGAGGAGATGATTGCGGTAATCCAGTCTTGCTTTTTGACGTAAGCAAAAACGTCCGTAACACCGTGAAAATATTCTAGCGAGTTTACCAGCTCAAAGTACGGTCTGGCATCTTTCCCTTTCCAGAGTTTTCCAACGACTTCTTCAACGAGTTTTGCGTAGTTGGCGTGAAGATATTTCTTGGTGAGCTTTTTTCCCTCTTCCAGCGTTCCAAACTTCTCATGTAGCGCCATCCAGAAATTCACGTCACGGAAAATGACGCCGTCCATATCAAAGCAGATGAGCCTGTACACCATCAAAAATGAACTTTTTTTTTTTTTTTATAAGATTATCTCGTGGCCTCTAGTCATATCGTGCCATCACTTGCCTGCAGCGCACCACAGATTCTCTTTCTGGCTCCCCCGAACACCGAAAAACCCTCGGCCCGTTCGGGTTCTGATACTGTGTAATGGATGCAACATTCATGGAGGTTCCTGCCGGGAACTGTTCTTCATTACCGCCACCTTCATGGATATGGCCGTGCAGATGCACTATATTCCTCAGCGTGCTGTCGTTCAATATGCGTGTCAGATTCTGATCGCCCACGTGGCCGAAGCCCGGCACATAATCAATCACCGTCGTGGCTCTGGGTGGCCCATGCGTGACGAAGAAGATGGGCTCGTTTTGTTCTTGGAGCCGTTCTAATTCCCGCCGTGCCGATGCATAATCTTCTTCTATCAGCAGTCTTCCGGCCTCTGCCAGGAAGCGGGCATCGTGATAGCCGCCCCTGCCGACGATATTCATGCCAGCGAAATCGAGAGTTGCATCGCTTATGTCAAAGATTTCCGGATTCATCTGCTGCAGTTGACGGAGCCCTTCCTGATACACGCGCTCTTCTTCATGGTTTCCCCGGATGATGAACACCGGAACGCCCAGCTCGGCAAAAGGCTGCAGCCCCACGACCATTTCTTGGATGTTATCAGTGGAATGGGGGTACAGAGGATTTCTCCGAATTGCTTCATTCTCGTACACGTCTCCAGCGACGATGATGGCATCAAGGGCGTTCCCGCTGGCGCTTTCTTCTCGTCTCAAATATTCTACAGCAATTTCTGCACCGGCAAGGTGCCCTTCGATATCACTGACGATGCCAAAGTGAATGCTGCCGTCTTGCAGAAAATCATTTCGATGCTGCTCGACCCAGGCTTGCAAAGCTGGTGTCTCGGCAGGAGCGGGCTGTTCATCAGTCACCAGATTTCGTATGCCGATGGCAGCCAGGCCGACGAGTATCGGAAGAGAAAGATACGTGAGAATTTTGTTCATCTCTCAGAAAAAGGGATGCGGCTATTTAAAAGCTCTTTTCTGCTTTTTAGTTTGAGGTCATTATTTTCTTATTCCGTACATTCCTCTTCCACTTTTTCAAGGGTTATCGTAAACTTTATCCGCGGAATAAGCGGATGGGTTATAACTGGCGTGGTTTCCCTTTCTTTGAGAGTTACAATCTCCTCTTCAATAACTTTTCCCGTTGTTTTCTTGATGAATTTTATCGGCACGAGCGGCGTTTCCATTTGGCAATACACTGGCGTGCCCATAACTTTCCAGGCTACAGCGCCCGCTGCCGTATAGCTGCCCTGCCCTCGCCACAGAGAATAATCCTCCCCATCGCTGGTACGGAGCTGGACACTCTGCAGAGTGCACGTTACTGGACAATTTTCGTCATCGATTTCATACAGAGAAGTGAGCGTTTGACAGGAATTATCGATGCATTCTAACCCCTCAGAACAATCTTCTGTACGTACACAAGCCTGTTTTTGCTCTGCGGTTTCCGTTTCTATGATGGCTCTCTCGCCTTCTGCTGTTGTTAGTGCTGGAGCAGTCTCTTGAGGAAGTTCTGGTGCCGGTGGGATTTGCTTCTGTGCTCTGTTCTCTTGTTGAAATGATGCTATCTCTTCACAAGCAGTTACAAACAGAAACGTGCTGATCAATGCCACGAAAAGAATTGTTTTTATCGTTTCACCTCTTTATATCTTCAGTAAACTGCGGCAGCCGGGACTTTCACGCAAGAATCATCCTTTTTTGCAGATTGCTTGCCTTCGAACCCGGGTCACAGCCTCATTGCGCTTGCCCTTGGCAAGGCAGTATGATAGCCACTACACCACTGCCGCACACGACTGCAAAAAAGAAAGCTACTTAAAAAGCTTTTTGAAAGAGACACGCGAATTTGCTTTTTCGTGTCGTAGCCCCTGCGCCACTCGTGGCGTGCGCAAACTAAGAATGAAATTTGATCTTAACACAACATTTCCAAGAATAAGAAAAAAAAAGAAAAAAAATGCTTAGCTTAGCGCCGCGCCAAGCCAAACACTGCCCGCAACGCTACTATAATGGTCGCCGGCACGAACAGGGTCAGAATGGACCGCAGCACATTCGCAAGCAGGGGTGCGACGCCATCAAAGACGCCTTCCTGTACGCCCAAGAAAGACACCAGCACTAATACCGTTCCACTGGTCAGGAACGCTGATGCTTCCCCTACCGTTATGTTCAGCAATCCCACCACAACGCCCAGCAAGAAAACAAGCCAGACCATCGTCGCAGCATAGCTGCCAGTAAACCCTACTCCCAGAAGTACCGCTAAAATCAACCCAACCAGGAACGACCAGCTCCCGATGAGATTGGCGGCTTTTCCTCTTAGCTTTGCCATAATTATCACCTCTTTTAGGGGATAGGAAAATTTCTGCATTTAAAAGCGTTTTGCTTTTTATGGAGAGAAAAATCATGATTTCTGGCAAAATGGCTCTTTTTTCAGTGTGCAGAAAAGAATGTTTATATAACAAACCAGCCTTTCTTCAGGGATGGAGCTTCGTTCTTTGAAAAAAGAGGTTGACATTTTGGATGCGGTCGTTCCTCTGGTGCAGAATTTCCAGCGTTCCTGGCTCCTGCCGCTGCGCAAAGGCACAAAGAGGCGTCCCGCGCTGCTGTATGCGCTTTCCGTTGAACAGGAAAATCAAGCGAGAAAAGAATTAGCGGTCGCGCAAGCAGCACTCAAGCAGCTGCACCAAGCGGATGCGATTCGGGAACGGCTGCGCACCCATGCCCGGCACCTGATTGAATTGAAGCTTGCAGCCCTTCGCCAAGACCGGGAACAGATTTCAGTGGTTGCCCGGAAACTCGCAACAGACGATTATTTCTCTCTCCAAAAAACCATTCAGGACATACGGGCTGCAAAAAAAGAGTTCCGCACGGTGGCAGCTTCCTATGCAAAGATGCATGCGTTTCTCTCCCGCCATCTGCCGCTGGAAGAGCGCTTGCATTTTCTTGACCTGCCTCATCGTCGGGAGCTGTCGTTGCTCAAGCAGCAGCTCTTGAAAAAAGAAAAGCTTTGCACGGCGCTTGGCAATCAATTTGTTCTGCTCATGCAATCCGCGAATAAAAAAAATCGCCCTGAACTGCAATGGTAATCGCTCTTATCGTCGGATTGGTAGGCATGGCCTGCATCTTAGCGGGGTTTCTGCTCGATGAGTTCACCAAACAGTTCAATAGGAATAATCTTGGGTATAATGCCCTGAACTTTCTCGGAGCAGTGTTGCTGGGGGCCTATGCTTTTTCTCTGCGTGCCTGGCCGTTTCTGATGCTGAACGGGGTGTGGGCAGTGGCGGCATTGATCAGGGGGATTGCTCTGGTACGACGATAGGCTATTTTACGACGATAAGAAGAAGTTTTATCTAACGCGTTCTTCCAGCGGCTGGCTTTGTTCGGCTGTTTCTTTGGTGCTCAGCGCAAAGTCCGTTCCATATGCCGCAGCCCGGATGGCGTCGGCATCTTTCAGAATTTTTCCATGATACGGCTTCCAGGCTTCGATTTGTTCGGGAGGGAAAGGCTGAATTTTGTCGAGGAGTTTCTGTTGTTCTTTTTTTCCAGAGCGATAGCTGAAAAAGCCCCATGAGCAGAAAGCCGCTTCAACGGCCGATCCGGTAGCGATTGCCGCAGTAAAATCATATTCCCCTGGTCCTCCAACCAGTCCAGCAATACCGCCGCAGGCGAGTCCAAGAAGAGTTCCTATAAGAGGCCCCAGAATGAGATTATCTTTTTTGACTTCACCCCTATGGTTTTCATTATTCCAGTTGTTCGATATCCCCAGAGCCTCTGGTGTGGGGAATTCTCGCTGTTGTTCTTGGGCGATTTCTTCAGCTTTTTTCGGCAGGTGATCAAAGCGTGGAAAAATTCCAATGTATGTTTCAATATGCTCAGTAAATTTGTCAAACAGCCTCCGATCTTTAAGCTGGGCAAAATAAAAATTATAACCCTGGTTCACGAGGACGCTTAACCCCCCTTCATCCGTTTCCGCGGTTAAAAACCGGAAGCCATCGTGTTCTTCCACAAATTCGTACCCCAACGCGCTTTCCACTTTTGGGATGATGGTTTCTATCAATCTGGGGCGGCTAAATCCATTACTGCGGTCTTCTAAAATTTTAATTGCCTGCTCCACAACACTATCCACCGAGGGTTCGGCAGAAGATTCTCCGCGATGAACTGCGGGAGGAAAACTTCCGTTTCCGGTGTTTCTGGGCGCATACGCCAAGGGCTGCCTCTGCAGCTCTTCGAAAACATGCACTACTTCTGCACAGCTCTGATATCGCCTCCGGCAGTCCGTTTCCAGCAGGCGTTCCAGAACATTCCGTAATCCTAAATCAATAGTCTCCGGCAATTTTACTCGTTGTTCGAAGATGCTTTCTCCTTCAACATACGTATCGAGCGGCTTTCCCGTCAAGAGCTCGACAAGCGTCGCCCCTAACGAATACAAATCAGAAGAGGGAAAAGATTTACCTTTCAGCTGTTCCGGCGCCATGTACGACAGGCTTCCATTAATAGTTGAAGCCGTTGTTCCGCTGAAATATCGCAGCTTGGCAATGCCCCAATCAACGACAGCCAGTGTATCGGTATTTTCATCGTAAATCAGATTGCTTGGTTTGACGTCCTGATGAAGAATCCCTTTGCCATGCGCATAGCCCAGGACGCCTAAGACTTGTAAAGCAAGATCCAGAACATCTTCCCGTCCGAACGTTCTTCCTTCGTCCAGCAGCTGCCGCAAGGATTTGCCGTCTTTGTACTCTCGCTTGAGTTCTACGTGCCCATTGGTAGAAGCTTCAAGAAGGCGGGGTATTCCCGGGTGGGAAAGATTTTGTAGAACGGCAATTTCTCTCTCAATCTGGTCTGCGTCCGGGAATGTAAAGCTATTTCCTAACACCTTCCGGAAATACTTTCCATTAGTATCTTCGCCAACATAGGCTTCAATGCCTGCGGAGTACAGCAATGTTTCGGCCATAGAGCCCCCCTAAGATAGCTTTTTTATAAAACTTTCTTCTTAGAACTACTTTTAAGTGCTCATCACTCCCCATCAGAAAGCTTATATAACTCCGTCCCTCGCTGCAATTCTGTGGAATCTGAAAAACTAACCATCGGCCAACGCCTCCTCCTTTTCCTTCTCTACGGCCTGGTTGCGCTGATGGTCGTTTTTTCGCTGCTGGCCATGAAAGATAAGAACTTTGCAGGGTATGAGAAGTGCGTTCAAAAGAAATGCGACAGAGGTGGCGAAGCTTTCTGCAGCAAACTCCGGGAAATTTCTAATTGCTGCTTAGGGGCAGGAGGGCAAGTGGCGGTGGCGGATAACAAATACACCTGCGTGTTTGAAGAATAGATATTGCTCATTTCTTCGTGCACTTTAACACTCCTTTTTCTTACGGCCCCTGCGCCCTTCCATACAAGCAGAACTCTCGAATCACACATCGGTGGCATTTCGGAATGATTGGCACACAAATCCGCTGCCCGTGATCCACCAAGAGCTTATTGACCTCTTTCCAGAGCGCTTGTGGCACTATCTCCTGTAAAGCAGCTTCCGTCTTTTCGGGATTTTTCGTCTTCACCCATCCCAGGCGGTTCGCAATCCGATGCACGTGCGTATCGACCGCAATGGCTGGCTGGTTGAACGTATACGCCAGAACACAATTGGCCGTTTTCCTGCCGACGCCGGGCAGGCTGGTCAATTCCCCAAAAGTAGAGGGAACGGAACCATTATATTTGTCGACGATAATCCGGCTCAGCTTCTGCACATTCCGTGCTTTCACCCGATAAAAGCCGATGCCATACAACGCTTTCTCAAGTTCTGAGATGGAAGCTCTGATAAAATCTTCGGGTAATTTATATCTGGAAAATAGTTTCTTGACGAGCGGAATAGTCTTCGTATCTTTGGTGCGGGAACTCAGCAAGGTCATGACGACTTTCTGGAACGGCGTATAGTTCTTGAGCGTTTCCAGCATCGTCGGCTGATGCTCTTTTTCTAGCAGAGAAAACACTCTTTTGATTTCCAGTGGTGTTATCATAGTTTTTCTTCTTTTCTTAAGGTCCCTATAAAAATAATCTGTTCTTCCAAAAGCTATTTGCACCTGTTTCTTATGCTGCCAGAAGCACGATAATCGCCACCAGAAGCAAAGCGGCTGCCAGGATCGCTTTGAAAACTTTTTCCAGATGTGCCGTCCAGCGTTCCCGCTCCATATCAGAAGTTCCTTTTTCCTGTGCCGTGCGGTGCAGGCGTTTCCAGAGCTGCTGCATGCCCAACGTCAGCAGCAGCAGGGGAAGCAGGAAGATACTGAGGAAATAGAGGAACAGCGGCAGGGCTACCGCACTCGTAAATGAGGTCCGAGAAAATTCTCCCAAGAGCGCAAAGATCTTTCCCGGAGAAGCAGCACCAAAGAAAGCCGCCAGGAAACCAATGCCAAACAAAGTTAGGGGCGATGCAAGCACTTTCTCAACGCGTGCCCAGCGTTTCTGGAGCTGCTCTGAAAGCGTTATCTTTTTCTTTCGCAGGAAACTGGACAGCTGGACCACCCCCCCAAGAATTGCGAAGACCGCAACAATCGTTCGGAAGCCTTCGCTGATACCTAACCGTGGAAGGAGCAGAAAGCCCAGCAGGAATAAGGCAACTCCCATGCCCGCAGCAAGGCTTAGCCCGTGTTTTACCACCGGAGTGGGCGGGAACAGTATGCTGATCCCGAAGAGGAGAAGGAGTAACGCCAATCCTGCGGGCAGAAAAGCATCCCGCAACGCTGCAGTGGTTACCACGCCGAACGTGATGGTCTCCAGAATATGCCGAGGCTCTTTCTCGCCGACGATGCCGACGCTTTCCTCAAGCACCGTCATCGGGCAGTCGCCGTTCTCTTCTTCCCGGACTTGCTGGGCCAGGAATTTACTGATCGGCTCTTTTCCAACGAGATAGCTTTTTCCCAGGAAAACTGCGGGAACGCCTTGCGATGCTTCGGAAATGCTGTGCCCCTCTAAGAACTGCCGGAACAAGAGCGCATCCTGCTCTTCATGGTAGGCATCAAAGCGCTTCACCTGCAGTTCGGGGTAAGCAGTCTCCAGTTCCTGTAAGAGTGTCTCAATATCTTGGCAGGACGTGCATTCTTTTCCGGTAAAAAAATACACGCAATCATTCTCTGCGGCGGAGGCCAAGGGAATGGCGCTAAGCAGGAGGCTCAATAACAGAAGTATCAAAAAAAATTTTGAAAAGGCTCGCTGCTGCTGTTTCATGCTATGCACCACTTTTTCTTTCTTTTTTTCTTTAAATAAAGATTCATAGCTTTTATAAACTTTTGCCCCGCTCTCCCCCCGGCATGGTCCAGGAATTGACAGCGGAAACGTTCCAAAAGGATGTTTTAGCATCGCCTCTTCCAGTCATCGTGGACTTCTGGGCAGCCTGGTGCGGGCCCTGCCGGATGCTGGCGCCGGTTTTTGAAGAATTGAGCAAAGAATACGCCGGCAAGCTCACTTTTGCCAAGATTTCTGTCGATGATTACCCAACTATTGCACAGGAATATGACATCAGTGGCATCCCCTGCCTGATTGTCTTCTCGCGGGGAAAAGAAATTGAGCGTATCATCGGCTTCCAGCAGAAAGCGCAGCTGAAAGAGAAGATTGACAAAGTGATTAAATAAGTGCTAAACTCTAAAAAAAGTTGTTGAAAAGCAAGGAGGATAAAAATGGCGAAAATACCATCGAAGAAAAAGCAAGCATCAGGCACGCCTCGAGGCCTGGAAGAAGTGGTGTACGTCAGCTGGGAATATGTTGATGAAACCGGCCGAGAGCCCCAAGGCTGTTCGCTGCATCAGACTCTTGCTAATTATCATGCTTTTCTGGATGCTGAGAAATGCATAGCCGAAGATGACGGTCCTTACTCTGTAAATCCCCGCCCGGTGGGAGAGCCTAGCACCGTGTACGTCAGCCCGGTGCTCTATCGCCAAATTCAAAATAGCACGTTCGGCGTACACTGTTCTCCGGCAGATGAAAGCACGCTGGTTGCTCAGGAAGACCTGTTCTATGGTAAAGAAAAAAAGTAAGTAGTTTTGGACAGTTCTTTGTTCCGCTTTTTCAGCTGCTAAAAGTTTATATAATAACCCTTGCCCGAGCATCTCATGGCCCTGGAAAACATCCTTGCTGTTCTTTTCGATTTTGATTTGACGCTTTCTGCAGAATATATGCAGGCCGCACTCTTTCGCAAGTACAAAATAGAAGGAAAAGCGTTCTGGCAGGAGAAAGACCAGATGGTTGCTGCGGCAAAAAAAGATGGCGTCAATCTCGATGATGAGTGTGCGTACCTGAACCTTATGCTGCGGTATGTCCGCAAAAGCGATTTTCCCAAACTCTCCAATGCCGAGCTTCGCGAACTCGGAAAAGAGGTGCAGCTGCATGCCGGCCTGCCGGAGTTTCTTCCCCGCCTCAAAGAACAGATAACTGCTGATCCGGCGTATGCGCCGTACAATGTGCAGCTCGAGTTCTATGTCATCAGTTCCGGCCTGAAAGAGATGGTTATTGGGAGTGCGCTCGGACCCTACCTCACGGGAGTTTTTGGCGCGGAATTCCTGGAAGATGAGCATGGCACGATCGCTGAAATTGCCCGGGTTATCGGCCATGCCAAAAAGCCGGAGTTCATTCATCTGATCAACAAAGGGGGGAACGTCAATCCGGATATTGACCTGAATGGCATGCTGCCCCGGGACTTGCGGCGGGTGCCTTTTGAGAATATGCTGTATATCGGTGATGGGGCAAGTGATGTGCCGAGTTTTGAAACCCTGAATAAGCGCGGCGGCAAGAGCTTGGCGGTCTATAATCCGGCGTCAGAAGAGGCTTTCCGGCAGGCGTACGCCTTACAGCGAGATAGCCGCGTGCTGGCTTTCGGCCCTGCTGATTATACGGAAGGCAGTCATACGTCCAGAGTTATTGAGCGTGTCTTGCGGGAGATGGTGGAAGAGAAAATTGAGCTGCAGGAAGAAGAGATCAGAAGAAGAGCCTCTCCCGGGCCCAAGCATATTGCGTAGGAAACAATCATGATACTGCCAAAACAGGAGCCTAAACAGTTCTCTTCTGAGTTGCTTTCTTCTCAGAGAATTCCCTTGGTCGAAGCACTTTCCCGAGAGCGGCATTACATCTTAGGCCAGGCAGTCGAGCTGGGCTACGATATCCGTAGTGATCTTCGGGCCTATCGCCATTCTGGCACTACAAATACCTGCCATGAGAAAGCTGCGTTGCTGCAGCAAACTTTGCCAGAAGAGCATTGGTCACCAAACCGCGTTATCAAAGCTTTGTATGGCGTCGTCGGATCTGAACCGTACGTGTTCGTGCTGCCGGAGCTGCGGATGGAGGGGCATGCTCCAAAAAAAAAGCCCCATAATGGGGGAAGCTTGCGCAAGCGCCGGACGCTCAATCGCTGGGGGAAAAGTTTTGGCATCGTCAATGAAAGTGTCGTCGAGAAGCTTTTTACCGAAGCCGGATTGCAGTCTCAGGACTATCGGCCATTTTTTGCGCCGCGGGTGCCTCGTATGCGGTCTGATAATTCTGTCATAGAAGTCATCCCGGAAGGATACGAAGCGGTTTATGACAAAAACGAATGCATTCCATCAAGTATGGAATCCGGTACCTGCACACCATTTGTCAGCTTTGCAGAGATATATTCAAATCCGCTAGAGCGCGGGAAAATAAATGACAACTATGGCGGCATTCGGGCAGTTTTTATCCATGACGAGCCATCTCTGGACGATAAGCTGGTTGACATCTCCGTCGGCGGCCGGGGTGCAGAGGCGCATAAGACTTCTTTACATCTGCCGTACAAGGCTATTTATGAAATTCTGGTGGAGACGTATGGTAAGAAGAAAGTTTTTAGGATGGCGTTTTGGTGAGTCCGCACTTTTGTGCTACCTGTGTCTTTCGGCATCTAAATTCTTAAAAATAAGAGAACTGAAAAATGTTTTTGGGGTTATTTTCCATGGCAGTCCTTATAGACCAAGAGTATCAGGAAGAATTAAAGAGAGCCGGTGAAAGGATGGTGTGGTTGAGAAGTTTAGATGATATGACCCTACGCCGGATAGTCACCCTGGAATCCCAGCTGGAACAAGACATTTCAAAAGCCATAGCAGGGGTTTTGCAGCAGTATGGAGCAACGGCAGACTTTTGTTTTACAGTCTATAGAGAACGGGAACCCATAGAAGCGCTGAAAGGCCAGCGTTTGGTTTTCCCCAAGTCGTGTTATGCGCAAGGTTCTACGACAGTAGAGAATCCTGAAGATATCACTCCTTACTGATCTTTTTCGGCTAGAACACGTTCATCAATTTCGTTTGGTGAACGGAGAATCCACTAGTTCTTTATTTTCAAACTCTTTTCAGCAGATTCTATTATTTTAGTGATATCATGTATCCCTTGCTGTATGTTCCTTTCTGCAACTGTATTAATGCGAGGAACTACCACTAAAGATGCTGGCTCAAATGACTGCTCTCTCCTCCGGAAATAGTCTATCACAAAATGCTTTTTTCCTTTCTCTGCAGTCGGCTTCAGGAGGATAAGGTCCTTAGCCGTGCTAACCCCCGAGTTCTGGAGGAATTCTTCAAAGCCCACATCATACTCTTTATTCAAGTGATGCATCCAAGGAACAATCTTCACTTCTGTTCTCTGCCGCTGTAAATAGCCTTCAAGCAGAGAACCGCTGATATTTCCCTGCTGTTCGTATGCAAAGAACCAGCCTTCGGCGATTCCCGTGTTCGCATACCAGTATTCGTCGTCGCCTTTTCCGGCAAGCAAAAGGCCTTTTCTGGGTGGCACTTCTCGGGGAAAGTAATTTGCCCAGAGAAACTGTTGGATGCTGGGGGTTATGTAAAGCGTCTTCTCTTCACCCATGGGAATCGGGAGTTAGAGTTTATTTAATAGCATTATGCAATGCCGTTCAAAGAAAAGTGGCGCTTCTTCTTTTGTCAATCGCTTCTCTCACCACCATCTTTTCATCAATTCCGTCAGCACGAAAGTAGTTACTCTTTCTGTATCCGCTTTCCCCTGTTGGGTTCGTACCCGCAACGAATACTGCTGTGTGTTAAAGATTTCCATCTGCCGCTGCAATTCTGCGACTGATTCTTCTTCCCGCCGGGCGTGCAGGGCTTCCGGCGTGTTCCAGAGAAGGATGGAGAGCGTTGGCTTTGGAAAGATTTTGACGAGCAGCTTCTTGACAGCCAGCGGCACGTGCTTCATGAGCAAAATGTCGGAACAGTAGCGGTCCGTGATGACGATTGTCTTCTTCAGCCGCAAAGGGAGGATGGTGAAGAGAGAGCGGAGATATAAGTCGAGGGCAAAAACCGGCGCCATGAGATTGTACAGCAGAGAGCGGAGGAGAGGGCGCTTTTTTTTCCTGCTTTCTCCTCTTTTTTCTGTCTGTCCATCCCGGCGCTTTTCCGCCCGCTTGTAGGCTCTGCCGATGCTGCTGAACGGAAGGATGTTCTGCCTTCCGCGGCCGACGTAGATGATGGCGGCTTTCCTTCCAGTTTTCTCCAATGCTTCCTGCAGCACCTGTACGAGCGTGCTCTTTCCGGCGCCGTCCGGTCCCACAATGCTGATGAGTGGCGCTATCCGAAATGGATTCTTTTTTTGCAGCAGCCAGCGCCACGAGAGCGCCGCAAGTGTCCCCATGCGCTTTGGCTTCTTGCAGACAAAAGTGCTGAGGGGAAGGAAGGGCTTTATCATCATGAAGTTTCCTGCTGCCGCTTTCTCTACAAGCTGGCGGGCCATGTTCTGGGTAAAAATCTTGCTCAATTCAGCGGAGACTTTTTCTGTATCGGCGTGCAGCGTTTTCAAAATCTGCTGGTATTTCGGCTTGAAGAAGCGTTTTCCAAGGATAGAATGAGCGATAAGCATGACATAATAATCGTTGTCCGAGAGCGTCGAAAAGAACGCCATTTTTTTCCGCCGGGAAAAAATCTCCTCGCCAAGATATTGCATGTCATTCCAGTGGACTCCGCCGACCTGCATATCAAAGCTGGCTTTCTGCAGCCCCAGAACTTTGAAATACGCTTTGTGCACGAGCGAGAACTGCTGGGTGCGCTGTTCGAAGCCGTAGTGGCGGAGAATACGGTCTGCTTTGGGCAGATCGTCTTTCGCTATGGCCGTATCGAGGCTTTCCGGGGGCAGGTTTTCATCGAGCAGAAACTCATAATTTCGCAGCAGGCAGTAGCGGATGTTTTCTTGCTCGAAAGCGGCAAGGACGCTGCGCAGGGTTTCTTTAGGAGTCATTTACTAACCAAACCTCCCTCCTCCCTTGCCTGACCGAGAGATTAAACCAGCAGCATTGGTCTTTTCAATCCATTTCTGAGGAGATAATACAAACGCATTTGAGCCTGCCTGTCTTAGAAAGGAGTCGAATTCGACCCCTTTAAAATCGGGGTTGTTTATTTCTTCCCATAAGCCAAAAAATTCAATCGTACTCTTGCTTCGAAGCCAATTTTTAACAACGTCTTTTGGCTCATCAGGATTTTTATACCGGGAAATATCTGTTAAAGAGATATATTCTTCCGCATTTTGAGAAAAAATAACTATCTCTTTTCCTTTAACATTTATTGTTTTTTTCATGTTTCTAAAAGCTGCGTGTTCTACCAGTTCCGTTTCGGCGAATTAGAGAGTAGGCATGTTCAGGTATCAGCGGATATTCAAAAATTATCACTATTTTAAATGTTGCGTTAAAATTTTAAACTTATTCAATACGGTTGGTTGCTGCACTTTTTCGCCGTCAGCCTTTTAAAATCATCCCCCATTTTTATTCTCATGCACCAAATCGCCCATGGCGCCGAAGCCATCCTGTACCAAGATAAAAATCGGATCATCAAAGAACGCCCTGCAAAACAGTATCGTATCCCGCAGCTTGACGAAAGCTTGCGGAAATTCCGCACGAAACGAGAAGCCAAAGTGCTGCAGAAATTAGCACTGGTGCAGTTTCCCGCTCCCCGCCTGCTGGGAATGGCGGAGAAAACCACGACCCTCATTATGGAGCAGATTCCGGGAAAGAAAGTGCGGGACATTCTTTCGGATGAGAAAACTCCTGCAAACACCATTTCATTTCTTGCCACAGAAATTGGCGAGCGCGTTGGGCAGCTGCATGGGCAGCATATTATCCATGGTGATTTGACGACATCCAACATGATCCTGCATGAGGAGAAGAAGCACGTGTTCTTCATCGACTTTGGGCTGTCTTTCTTTTCAGAAAAAGTGGAAGATAAAGCGGTTGACTTTTTTCTTCTGGAACGGGCGCTGGCGAGCACGCATTATATGCTGTATCCGCAGATTTTTGAGGAGGTTCTTGCCGGCTATAAGAAAGCGTATACTGATGCGGCTGCGGTTCTGGAACGGCTGGACGTCGTGCGGGGGAGAGGAAGGAATAAACGATTATTGAGAGCAGTTCCGCCCAACCAAACAGAGCATTGAACCCTGCCGTCTTGGATAACAAAAAATTTCCTAGGAGTATTTATATAGAAATCATTCTTTTGGCAATATTAAATGGCTAGCATAACTGTTTTTGATACGTATGAACAAGCTGATTCTACTTTAGTTAAGTTGTCAGAAGACAATAATAAAGCACTAGAGAGACTGGGGGAAATCGGAGAAGAAAAAGAAAGAGAATACAGAGAACAAACAGGCTATGATGAACGATTAAGAGAAAAACAGAAAAGTGCTAGAAGCTCCATTGATCCAAGTTTCATTGCTTTACCAGAAGATGAATATCAAAGAGTATGGGCAGATGTTGGGAAAGGATTAGAATTAATTTGTGCAGTTTGTTTAAATGCTTATGATGTGACTTATCATTTTTCTGCTTATGAGATGAGCCCAATTCCAACAGATAATGATTATACAACAATTAAAGAATTAGTTGATGGGGTTAAAAGATATTTAGCACAAGTGAATACTAATCATTATGGGGCAACTATTAACCAATTTGTTTATACTGTTGCAGAAGATATAAAATTTAAAGATGATGAAAAACAAGGCTTGCAGGAAAGCATGAATCAATTAGATGATTCAGAGGACGATGATCTTCCGCCCGAAGCTAAGAGAGAACTGGATGATTTCATTTCAGCTATGCTTGCTTCTGCTGATGTACCGCTAAGAGGCCTAAATGCAGACGAAAGAGCTGAGTTTGAGAGATTGTTTTATGCAGGGCAATAAAAGACGAGTGTATCCCTCTTTTTCTTGCCTACACGTTTTTTTGATGTAAGTTAAAAAGTAATTTCTGTTAGTTGAACTAGAAAGTTCACCCCCACTTCCCCGCCACCGTCCCTCTCCTTCCCCGTTCCCCTTTCGTCTCATCCCAGAAAAATCCCGCTGCTGCCAATCGCTCCCGCACGAGCGGCGCCCCGGAATACGTCGCAAGTACTGCACTCTTCTTCATCACCCGGCAGATGTCTTGCAAGAAAGCCACTTCCCACAGCTCCGGCGTCTTTTCCGGCGGAAACGGATCAAAGAACACGGCATCAAAATGCTCCGCAGCAAGCTCTTTTACACGCTTCCGAGCATCCCCCAGCAAAACTTGTACGTGGACATTCTTTTCCTGAAAAGCAAACGTTGGCGGCCTTAGCCTCTTGAACTGTGTGTAGGATGGTATGGGGAACGGCATTCCTACTATGTGTTGTAGGATTTTTCTATCTTTCTCCAATCCCACCACCGTTATTGCACACTGCGGATTGTGCTCCTGTGCATGCTGGATTGCTAGAGCGGCATGATACCCCAGCCCAAATCCCACGTCCAGAAGCTGCAGCTCGCCTCGTTTCGCCAGCTCCGGGATTTTACACGGCACCACATATTTCTCCATCGCTTCCGCAATCACTCCCGCCTGCGAATGATA
>Ga0209542_10004961_pt1 | contig 26982 bp, 39 predicted proteins | sample RifCSPhighO2_01_FD_184028 | JGI IMG/M metagenome (GOLD analysis project Ga0209542, IMG submission 184028) | Soil microbial communities from Rifle, Colorado - Rifle CSP2_plank highO2_0.1 (SPAdes) (version 2) | ecosystem: Environmental > Terrestrial > Deep subsurface > Rock core/Sediment ...
GGCCGCGGCAATCGCCACACGCTGGAGCTCCCCGCCCGAAAGCTCGGACAGCTTGCGGTCCATCACTGCAGAAAGCTCCAGTTGTTTTATGATTTCATCGGGGCAATTTTTTAGCGCCTCCTTGGAAGTGCCCTTGATTACGTCAGGCAGCAGATTGACCTGTTGGGGCTTGTAAACGGATTTCATGTCTTCCTTCATGAGGCGCTCAAAATAATTTTGCAATTCCGTGCCGCGGTGCGTTTTCATCAGGCTTTCGTAGACTTCTTTTTTGCTTCTTCCGTCGGAAACCGCGCCCAAGTTTGGGGCAAGCTGGCCGGAAAGAATGCGAAGCGCAGTCGTTTTGCCTGTTCCGTTGGGGCCAAGCAGCCCGACAACGCCTTGGAACGGCACAGGAAGCCCGAAGACGCGGAAGCCGTTGACCCCGTACTGCATTATCGGGCTTTCCTTCTTTTCTTCGGGTAAATTGACTATATACCACGCCTTGAACGGGCATTTCTTGTGACAGAGGCCGCAGCCAATGCAGATGCTTTCGTTTATTTCAGGGTGAAACTTGTCGGGCCCAAGATAGAGGCATTCCTCGCCTTCGCGGTTCACCGGGCAGGCAGCTATGCATTCGTAGCTGCATTTCTTCGGGTTGCAAAGCTCGCTGTCAAGGACTGCTATGCGCATAATAACAGTTGATTGTCAGAAATAAAAGGCTACTCGTAGACGAGATCCAGTTCTTTTCCGTAGAGCTTGGAAAGGGAGTCCACTGTGCGTTTGCTTATCCTGCGCATGTAGCGCCTAGAAACTCTAAGCCTTAATTTTTCTTTTCCGTCATAAAGGACGTTGACGCCTATGACCGGCACCATGAGCATGTCCTCGGCCATCTTCTTCTTGTCGTCGGTGTCTTCAAGTATCTTCACTTTCTTGTTAAGGGCATCCTCTATTTTTTTCACGCCCCTGCCGCCCCTGCCGATTATCTTGTTTGACATCGCTTTTTTCACTGTTATGACCACCCTGTCTCCGTCTGTGACGGTTGAGTAGTCGGCTTGCGCGTCCACGGAATGCAGCGCCCTCGCCACGTCTACTTCCAGCTGCGTGGTCTTGCCCTGCTGGACGTTTCTAAGGCAGCTTTGACACAGCACGCTGCTGCCCCTGCAGAACCGGCATATTTTCATAGCATCACTATTCAATCTAACAAAAGGGACTTCTTATAGCAGGTTCATATGATATCGGAATTTTCAACTGAAACATGATATACTATATGTTCGGCACGAATGCTCCAATATCAGCCGAACATACTATAAAAATAAGCTTTTTAAACTTTGATTGAGGATGCCTTAGTATGCGTATGTTCAGGGCACAAAACGGTACAATAGAACATGCTATTATTCAACAAGGCGCTTTTGGCGCGGCATTTTCGGCAAAGGCGAATTGAATGGTTACAAAAGAGCAGGTGGACAGGGCGCACGATCTGGATTTTCGCAAGACCATGGACGTCAAGCAGTTCGTGCCGGTGAAGGGTCCGGATTTCTCCAAAAAGATGAGCATGAAGGAATTCATAGAATCCTTCAAGGCAACGGGCTTTCAGGCCACGAATCTTGGCATAGCCGTGGACCTCATAAGAAAGATGCGCAAGGAGAAGGTCAAGATAGTGCTTACGTTCACTTCCAACCTAACGACGTCGGGCATAAGGGACGTCATAACGTTTCTGGCTAGGAACAAGCACGTGGATGCCCTTTGCACCACCGGCGGCGGCATAGAGGAGGACATACTCAAGTGCTACGACCCGTTCGTGCTGGGGCATTTCGACAAGGACGCAAAAGAGCTTTACACGAAGGGCATGAACAGGACAGGGAATATATATGTCCCGGATTCCATATACGCGAAGTTTGAGAAATTTGTTCTGGAGATTTTTGAAAGGTTTTACAAGAGGCAGATTGAGGAGAACAAGATACTCACAGGCATGGAACTGGTCAGGGAGATGGGCAGGGAGATAAACAACGAATCTTCGTTCCTTTATTGGGCGTACAAAAACGGCATACCTATATTTTCACCATGCATACTTGACGGCGCGATAGGCGACATATTGTGGTTCTTCAAGCACCAGCACGCCGACTTCAAGTTTGACGCCTCGGATGACATATACAGGATGAACGACATGCCGCTTGACGCCAAGGAAACCGGCGTCATAGCGCTTGGAGCGGGCGCGTCGAGGCACTACGTCCTTAATGCCCATATTTTCCGGGGCGGCACGAAATACGCGGTCTTCGTTTCGAGCGGCACGGAATGGGACGGCTCCACATCCAGTGCAAGGCCGGACGAGGCGTACACGTGGGGGAAGATAAAATTGTTTGAGCCTTTCTACAAGAACGCCGTGGAAGTCGCCGGGGACGCCACGATAATATTCCCGCTCATCGTCGCCGGGGCGTTTCTGGACTAAATTCGGTGTTTCAAGTCTATAATTATTTCGCGGCCTATTTCAGCGTAGTTGTGCTCCGAAGTAATTAGGATGTTTCCGGATGAAAATACGAAATGAAATGCGTCAGCCGGGCCGAATCCCTTTTCCTTGATGAGCCATGCGACTTTCATTCCTTCTTCATGGGTTATGCCTTTTACGTTGTCCGTCAGTTCAAAGAATGAACCGGCGACAACTTCCGGATCCAGCGAATACTTCGTTGAGGCGAACATCAGTTCAAGAAGGGTTATATCCGAACTTTCTATATTGCCTTTGTGATATTCGTATGCCCGTGCGGCGTTCCTCTTCAGCCAGTCGTTTTCCTTTATGAGCGCCAGAAAAAAATCCGTGTCAGCGTAGATCATCACAGATACCTCAGTATTTCCTCTTCTGTTTCTTTCTTCATCTTTTCCAGTGTCGTGCCCTTCGGCAGTTTCTTCCCTTCCATCGCAAGCGCCTTTACAGGATCTTTAGGAAGAGCTTTCAGCAAAATTCCTTTGTCAGTTTCGATGGCTATGAACTTGTGGCCGTACTTTTCCACCGCGTGCCTTGGCAGTATTATCCTTCTCCTTTCGTCCGTTATCAATATAGGCATCATCTCACCCCACTATAATCAATAACGTGGGTAATATTTAAATTTATGGGTAATAAAATATGGCGGGAATATAGCAAAAGCATACAAGGGCCAATAAGACTATTTCTTATGTTTACTTATCTAATGCCGATGGATTCTAATGTTTCTACTACAGCCGCCAAGTCTTTCTTGGCGAAGATGAATATCGTGTCCGTGTAGCAGCTGTACGTTTCTTGTATGTTGATTCCGCGCTCGGCCAGGGCCGAGCAGACGTAAGCCATGAAGCCCGTATTGCTCTCTATTTCCGGCGGGCTGACTATCCTGACTTCCAGCATGCCCTCGTTCTTGCGTATGCACGGCACGTCCATCGGCTTCTCGGTTATCACAGTCGTTGCGTTGCTGCCTTTTATCGCGTGAAGATAAACCGCTTTCCTGTCAATGTCCTGAGATTTAAGTATGTAGACGTTCACCCCGGTCTTTATTTCAAGGCGGCTGTTTTTCAGCAGGCTTATGATGCCCCTGCCGTCGGAAGCTGGCGCGTCGCCAAAACGTCTTGCGGCCACTATCACGGCATCAAAGTTCTTCACGTTCAGGCCTTCCTGAGCGGCTCGGGCAAGCGAAGAGAAGTTGACAAAGCCCTTCTTCAGCGCCCAGACCAGATACGGCCTTTCCCTTATCCACGCGTGGACGCGCTTTGCTATCGGCTTTTCCATGTCTATCTTGTGTCAAAAAACTATTTAAAATGTCCTATTTTGGACATGAATTATTTATATTGTCCGCGGGATAGAAAGGGGAAGGTGATTGGAATGGGTGGATGGCAAAGAACGGGCGAAGATTGCTGGCATAAGCATGGAGTACGGCCACACGTATCTTGGGGACCTGCCGAGCGCAGAAACAGAAATGGGGGCAACGATTGCGAAAAATATTGAAGACATTGCGGCAAGCGCGGGCGTTCCGGTCTCAAGACTTGTGCTCATAGACGACTATAATCGTTCAGGAGGCGGCAAGGAAGAGTACGCCGAATCTTATTCCAAATATCTTGAATCATTTGGGATGAAGCCTACTCACATTGTCTGGGAGGGGGATTGTGTAGTGCCTGCGGAAATTCTTGTGAATTCCCTAAGTAAAGTTCGTCCCGGGGCAAACCTTCCGGGCAAGTATTATAAAGGAGATAAAACATACGTGCTGCCCCACGGTGGGAGAAAAATCAAGGTGATAGAGGGGAAAAAATACCAATGTCCCCTCCTTGCGGCGGTTTCGGAGTTGTCACAACTGGGAATTGTGGATGTGCCTTGCCGGGCGACCGGGGAACTACAACATTACGCAGGGAATGCCGCAATTATTGTATTGCCTGAGCAGTATCGGGCCGTGGAAGAAAATGCCGATAAGATAATCTCGTTATTTGATGGAGACGATCATCCGATATACAGGTTTTTCTTCAGCGGCTCACGGCCTTCAAAGGACGATGTTGCGGCGTGGCTTGTTCAAACGCGGGTGATATAAGCCATGCAAGGGCATTTTGAATGCGTGAAATGCGGAAAGAAATACCGCGAATCGGAAAACGTGCTTACGTGCATCCACGGCAAATACTATGATTATCTGGAATACCGCCCGGCACGGCGCGCAGTGATGAATCCGCCAATAATGGGAGAAGGCAGCACGCCGCTCATCAGGCTCAAAAATATGGGGGTCAAATACGGGCTGCAAAACTTATACGCAAAGGACGAGGGGAAAAACCCCACAGGCTCATTCAAGGACAGGGAAAGCGCCCTGCTTGTAGGCAAAGCCTTGCAGATGGGATTACGGGAAGTCTTTTGCATATCTTCAGGAAACGCCGGGGCTTCCCTTTCAGCGTATGCGAATGTGGCAGGATTGGAATGCACGTGCTACATACCCAAAGGCGCATCCCGGAGCAAGAAGGCCATCATAAGGCTTTTTGGAGGGCGGATTACAGAAATGGACGGCAGTTATGAGGAAATATACAGGAAGGTGATAGACTCCGTGCCGGGCGGGTGGAACTGTACGCTTAATCCATATAGGTCAGAAGCGGACAAGCAGATAGCCTACGAGATATTCCAGAAAATTGGCATTCCGGACAAAATTATAGTACCTTGTGGCAACGGCACGAACATAGCCGGAATATGGAAAGGATTCACGGAGATCGCGGATTCCGGGAAATGGCAAAAACTTCCTATGATGATAGGCGTTCAAGTGAATGGAGCAGCTCCTCTGAAGGCCGCGCTTGATAACGGAAAGGAGTTTGAAATTTTAGCCAAAATACCCGAATCCGTTGCCGAAGGCATAATAGCCTCAGAATCCTATTCATCCCCAAAGGCAGTGCGGGCGATAAAGGATTCCGGTGGCAGTGTAATAGAAGTAAGCGAGAATGAAATAAAACAGGCGCTAAAGGAATGCTTGAAATACGAATCGCTTCTCATGGAGCCGACGTCGGCAGCCGCTTTTGCGGCAGTTCCGAAAGTTGGCATACTTGCTAAGGACAAGATAGTAGTGATCATTACCGCAAGCGGTGCAAAAAGCCTCGAGGCGGTTTCGGAAATAACAGGGTTTCTGCGAAATACTGATAAGATTAAAAACCCTGCATGAAAGATGATACTATGACTCTCAAAAAGTTCCGCGAGGAGTGCGAATCCGTTGTCGGCGGGCACGCAAAGCTGCTTGTTACGCCGCCCAAAGAGATCAATGCCGACCTTGCGCTGCCGTGCTTTTCGCTTTCCAAAGAACTGAAAAAAGCGCCGCAGGAGATAGCGGCTTCGCTCGCGAAAGAATTCCTGAAAAAGAAACTTACGTTGATAAAAGAGATCAGGGCAGAAGGTCCGTACGTGAATTTCTATGCGGACTGGAGCAGGCTCTCAAAAGAGATAATCGCAGAGTCTTCAGGGAAGGATTACGGCAAGGGCGCGGACAAGCGAAAAATCATAGTGGAATTCGCGCATCCCAACACGCACAAGCTCTTCCACATAGGGCACCTGAGGAACGTAACCACAGGAGAATCCGTGGCGCGTATACTGGAACGCGCCGGGGCCAAGGTCATACGCGCCAACTATCAGGGCGACGTCGGCCTGCACATAGCGAAGTGCCTGTGGGGCATAGGGAAGGAAGACGTGAAGAAGATAAAAGAACTTGACGAGAAGATACGGTTCCTTGGCAAAGCTTATGCCAAAGGCAGCAAGGCATACGAGGAGGATGAAAAAGCAAAAAAGGAGATAACGGAAATCAACGGGAAGATATATGCGAAAGACGCAAAGATCATGAAGCTCTGGCAGGAGACGCGCCAATGGAGCCTGGATTATTTTGCAAGGATATACAGCAGGGTCTACACTAAATACGATAGGTTTTATTTTGAGTCTGAAGTTGCGCAGAAGGGACTGGAAATAGCGAGGCAGGCGCTGAAGAAAGGCATACTCAAGGAGAGCGAGGGCGCAGTGATATTTGACGGCGAAGCGCACAGCCTTGACAAGCGGGTGTTCATAAACAGTTTGGGCTTTCCCATGTATGAGGCAAAAGAGCTTGGGTTGGCCGAGCTTGAATTTGGCGAGTTCGGCGCCATAGATAAGTGCATACACGTCGTAGGGCCGGAGCAGGCGAGCTTCTTCAAGGTCACGTTCAAGGTCGAAGAACTCATTGACAAAAAGTACAAGGGCAAGCAATTCCACCTTGCGTACGGATGGGTCAAGCTCAGGGAAGGCAAGATGTCTTCGCGCCTTGGAAACGTGATAGAGGGAGAATGGCTGCTTGAGGAGCTGAAAAAGTCCATACTTGAGAACTACGTGGCAAAGGAAGACCATGACGAAAAGCTGAAAGAAGAGATAGCCGAAGCCGGAGCCATAGGCGCGGCAAAGTATTATTTTCTGAAATACGGGACAGCCTCGGAAATATCCTTTGACATAAAGGAGGCGGCATCGCTGGAAGGGGATACAGGGCCTTATCTTCAGTATACTCACGCAAGGGCGGCGTCCGTGCTGAGAAAAGCGAAGAAGAAGCCCAAAGCAGGCGGGCTCTCGGGCAAGGAGACAGGGCTTGCGCGCAAGCTTGCGGAATTTCCGGCTGCGGCAGAACGCGCCGCCGCGGAACTGAAGCCGAACGTCGTGGCGAACTACGTTTTTGAGCTGGCATCAATGTTCAACGCTTATTATCACGAAGAGAAGATAATCGGCTCGGACAATGAAGTGGAGAAGCTGGCGCTGGTTGCGGCAGCCAAGAACGTCATAGGAATTTCACTGAATCTTCTGGGAATAAAGCCTCTTGAGAAGATGTGATAGCAAAGAACATTGATTCTGGAATATTAGGGAGTTCTTTACACATAGCAGATTGGAGATAACGTTGCAGTATTATTGCAATCTGCCATAATCAGGGAATATTTTCACGGTTTTCTTTTGCAAATCAAAGAAATATGCCTGGCCGGTATCCAATCCTGCGGCAAGCGCTGCAATGCCTTTAGCGCCTATTTCACGGGCATACATGAAAGAAAGTGCCATGCAAGTGACCTTGTGGCTCACTGCAATAAAGCAGTCAACAGGATTTGCCTTCATATCTTTCATTAGAGCTTCGTATGCTTCTATTTCCGGGGTTCCGTCGGCGAGATAGTCCCTTGTTTTGAAGCCGCAGCCGAGGGCATTGGCGAGCCTTTCTGCCGTTTGGCGGGCTCTTTCAACAGGCGATGCCATGACGCAGGCGTCGTTTCCCGCCATGCTGCGTATATAATTTCCCATGGCATCGGCCTGCGTTTTGCCGGTTTCGGTAAGCCCCGATCCGTCTTCGCGCCCTTGAGGCTCGCCGTGCCGCATGAATGCAACGTATCTCATGTGCAAATGACGGGCGGAATTTATTTAATCGCGCGGCAAGAACGGCGCCATCACGGAAAGGAGCGTATGCTGCAATATTTCGTTGATATATGCAATCCGTGATACCTGCTGGCTGCGCCAATAGAATCGCTCGCCGTGGCATATAAGACGCAAAGAGGCGCATCGCCTATTTCTTTTATCACGCCGTCCGCTATCACCGCAGCTTCGTAATGATTTTCTTTAGGAAACAAATCATTAAAGTGGGAAGCGCCGTTCACGACGAAGAGGTTGCCCATGCGCGGCCCTCTACAGAGGGATTCTATAATACAAGACGATTAATTCATTTTCCTAGCAAGGATGACGTATTCTTTTTCCTTGTCGTGGAGCTCGAATTCAAAGATTATCTGGAAGCCTTCAAGGAGGCCTTTGAGAATGTTCCTGCGCTCCTCGTACACGCCATGGTTGAAGAACACCGAGAGCAGGGCAAGGCCGCCGGGCCTCAGCACGCGGGCGAAGTCGGCATCCTTGATGAGGTGCATGGCGTCCACGGACACGACGGCATCAAAGCGGCCATTCTTGAAAGGCAGGGATTTCCCGTCGCCAATCACAAGCGTTTCCTTCTCAACCTTCTTCATGAAATCCCTGCGAACATCCAGCGAGACGACGTTCTTCACGTCAAATTCCTTGCTCACGAGGAAGCGCTCAAGATAGCCGGAGCCTGAGCCCACGTCCAGAACGCGCTTCTCAAGCATGGAGGCGAAAAAATCCTTGCCGAGTATGCGGAGGAACTCGTCATATTTCTCCCATTGGACGTCCTGCCACGAATCATAAACTTGGGGCGAGAACATCTGTATTATTTGCGCTCGGAAGAATTAAACCTTTGCATTATGCTTGCGGTGCGGGTTTCCATTATCGCGCCGGTCTCGGCTGAGACGTCGTAAGACGTCACGGTCAGCGCCGCGGATATGATGCTTACCGTCCACACAGGCCCGCCCTTCATGCTCAGCGTCAGAAGCGTCTGTACAGGGGGAATGCCGTAATCCTCGGTCGCAGTTTGCATTGCCTTTTCCGGCGTAATTTTTACCGTGGTGACGTCCAGCTTCTTAAGTGCATTGAGGGCAGGCACGTCTTCTTCGAGTTCAACCGTGCCGTCCAGAGCCACGGTGCAGTTTCTGGTGGTATGAGATTCAGGATTATAAAAATGGAGGGTCCATTCACCCATGCTTTCGTGCACTGAGGCGAACAAGGAGCCCAAGAAATAATTTTTAAGGCGTCTGATTTTTCCGCTTTCCCCTGCTATTTTCACGGCCTCGGAGAAAAGCATCTTATACCTTCTTCAGCGTTTCAGCAACGAAGTCTATCACGGTCTGGTCCACTGGTATGGCGAAGGACTTGTTGTATCGCTTCTCGCCTTCCTTGGTGAAGAAGCCCCTGCTCAGCGATATGAAGATGTTTTCGCCGTCTTCGGTCTTGGCTTTCTTTCTGGCGACTTCAAGGAACTTGTTCTCGCCGAATTTTATTTCCTCGGATGCTATGGTTTCAAATTCTACCATTTGTGTTACCTCCTTGTGTTTTTGTTTGCTGAAAATTAGAGGTCGGCGAGTTATTTAAAGGTATTTTGGGCGCTTGACAACATCTTAAGGTTTTTGGGATAGCCTGATCTTCACGCTATTGCCCATAGTGCGAAGCGCTGCCAAGGATGTTATCATTGATTATGGCTTTGGCAGAAAAGCGGAATCTAGAAAACAATCTCCACGTCCACCAGTTTGTTGTCCTTGAAAATGCGGATGAGATGGTTATTCGTGTCGGCTATAATCAGCCCGTCTTTCGTTGCGATGACGTCGTTGGGCTCGTAGAGGGGCAGGTAGCTGCACTCCGCGTCGCCAAGCATGCAGACTCTGGAATGCTTTTTGGATATGAGGGTGGATACGGTTCGGGCTTTGAGGTCAGCGACCCTTATTGCGTGGTTGTAGGTGTCGGCGATGTAGGCCTTTCCGGCATAACAGTCCACGCCGAGCGGGTGCTGGAGAAGCGCGCTGCCGAACGGGCCGTCTGCGCGGCCGAAGACGAAGAGGCCCTTGCCGATCAGCGTTTCCACGATGCCTGAAGTGAAGCCGATGCGCCGCAGCGCAGAGACTTCGCTGTCTGCGAAATAAAGGAACTCGCCGTCAGCCGCAAGGCCTGACGGCTGGGCAAGCAGCGCCGTTTCCTTCGGGCCGTCTGTTATGTTTTCGCCGGAAGTGCCGGCGTAGGGGCGCAGCGAGCGGTATGTCATGTCCATTTCCCATATCTGATGGGAGCCTGCCATGGCCATGAACAGCGTGCCGTTGCGAAGCAGCACGTCCCATGGCGAATTAAGCCTGCGGTTGCGCGGCTCTCCGGCGGACTGCTCGCCGTTGCCTGCGAGAGTCTGCACTTTTTTTGACTTGAGGCTTATGAGCCTGACGGCGTGATTCTCTGTGTCGGCGACATAAATGGTTTCGTTGTCGAGAGCAACGCCCTGCGGCTTGTTGAATGCCGCGCTTGCGAAATTTCCGTCCATGAGGCCGGCCCTGCCGGAGCCTACCTCGTGCAGGACCTTTGCCTTCGTGCCCTGCAATTCTGTTACAAGAATCCTGTTGTGGCCGGAGTCCGATATCACAAGAGTGCCATCGTGGTAATCAATTTTTCCCGGAAACGATAGCACGGTCTTCCGGTTGCTTTCTGGAGTGGTTATCCTTATTTTTTCCGATAGCGGGCCCTTCTTGAGCAAAGCGCTTATTGAAGCATCCATTTCATGCAGCTGCCCTTCGCCGGAGCGCTTATATGCAATCTTGCCGTCCGTCCCGACGATGACTATGGTGGGCCATCCTGAGACGCCGTAGCTGTTCCATATCGCATGGTCCTTGTCTACAACAACCGGATGGGTTATTTCATACCTCTCCACTGCCGAGCGGATATTCTTTGCGTCATTCTCGTTGTCAAACTTGGCCGAATGCACGCCTATGAACACCACCGGCTGCTCAGCGTATTCCTCTTCAAGCATCTTCAGATCAGGCATCACGTGGATGCAGTTGATGCAGCAATATGTCCAGAAGTCAAGGACGACAACATGCCCTTTCAGCGCCTTCAGGGACAGAGGCATGTCCGTATTGAGCCATTCGGAGTTTTCAGGGAATTGCGGCGCCTCGGAAGAAAATAGCATATAGTTAGATGGCAACTGAAGATAAATACCTTCATCGGCCGGAAAGGAAGTTCTTGATGCTTTTCTGTCGCAGGACCACGCTTCTTTTGAGGTATTCGGCAAGCGGCACTTTTATCCGGGTTTTTACGTAGGCAAGCGCCTGCGCCCTTGTCTCGAGCTTTTTCGGCTGGGACTTGAACGCGTTTCGGACGGTTTCACGGACGACCCATACTCCAAGCGGCACGGCATAACCGCCTCCTATTTCGCGGAACACCACGGCCTTGCATTGTTTCTTCATGCCATGGACGGCTTCCACCACTCCAAGGCGCGAAGCGTAATAGCCGCCGGCTTCGGTACTGGCATAATCTTTGCGCCCGGCGAATGGCTCGTATTCCGCGGCTATTTCCACGGCTTCGGAAAATGACCAGTTGCTTCCTGGATGCCACGCTTCGAAGTTCTCAAATTCCCACGGGCCTGGAAGGAGAAGGATGATGAAATGATTGTCCATGTATTCGGATTCGTAGACAAGGCATTCTTCCGTTGCAGGGCAGAGCCGGATTTCCTTCATGAGCTGTTTTGCGACTATATCGTCCGATGCGGTAATTGACCAGCGCGTGGGAACCATCTTCTTTGCAACGCCAATGGCGCCGGACGACAGTATGTTTGTGAGCCTATATACGTCAATACCGGACTTGTAAAGAAGAAAACCCGCGTCCGCGGCCTTCAGGTCGTCGGAAACTATGCCGTCAACCTTCCGTGAAATCTTCGGGTTCTGCGCCAGCCTCATGCTCTCTATGGTCACGGACGGCCCCATAGGCTGCACGTAAGACGAAATCGCCATCCTGTAGCCGGGCCTGCTTTGGAAGCCAAGCTCCACGTCAGTAGGGCTTGAAGCGAGCGCAAGCTCTTGGTTGTATTCAACGAATTTTGACGGGGCGTGCACCGAATGCCTGTATTTGCTCCGCAAAAGCGAGGATCGCATCTTGATGATATCATAGTAACTTTTGCCGAACCATTTGGCCGGGTTGTCCTGCTCGGGCGAGTACTCCATGGAAGCCAGCGGCCCGACGAAGAGGTCGGGGTAACCGTGCTTGCCGACGAATATGGAAGAGGACGGCCCGAAGAACGAGTCGCCCATTTCGTGCAAGGCGCTCCTGATGGCAAGGGAAACGAAAACAGGGGGAGAGGTCCTTGATTTGATTGGCATAAAGCCAATTTGAATGGAACGTATAAAATGCTGTGCTGAGGGAAGCGAATGTTGAGAAAGTCGGGGTATTACTTGGACAAGTCCTTGGCTGATTTACAAAAATCGGGCTGATTGTAATTGCAACATCAATAGTATTACTTGGACAAGTCCTTGGCTGATGGCTGGGACTTTTTAGCATGCTTTGCCCATTTTAGGTCCTCATATTCTATCCATGCTATGACGAAGCCGACAAATATGAGGCCAAGCCCGAAAAGGCCGGAGAAGAGGAGCGCAAACGCGTACGTTGTCCTTATGTGGAACAGCGGGTCGCCGGAGAAATGGCCAAGAAGCGGGCCAAGATACCAGTAGATTCCGGCGGCAAAAACCAGAACGCCCATGAGCATCTTTGCTGCGGAATGCATACTATCGTATAGATAATTAGTTTTATATTCTTTACCCGGCTACTTAATGGTGATATTATGAGCCTTTATTCGTCGGTCAGGGAACTCTGGAAGAAGCCAAAACAAATATACAAAGCTTCGGTCAGAGCCATGAAAGAGGAGAGCTTTGAGCGCATTGAAAGGCCGACGCGGCTGGACCGTGCAAGGTCGCTGGGATACAAGGCCAAGCAGGGCTTCGTCATAGTCAAGGCAAAAATAGGCAAAGGCGGCAGGGTAAGGCCGAGGGCAAGAAAAGGCAGGAAGCCCTCCAAGATGGGGACGTCGTTCACGCCCAAGCACAGCCTGCAGGCGATTCTTGAGAGAAGGGCAGTGCGGAAATACCCCAACATGGAAGTTCTGAATTCTTATTATGCCGGCGAGACCGGAATGCACAAGTTCTATGAAATCATACTCGTTGACAGGAGCCACCCGGCAATAAAGAGCGACAAGAACGTAGGCTGGATCACGACGCAAAGGAGAAGGGCGTTCCGCGGCCTGACATCGCAGGGCAGGAAGGGCAAGACAGGCAAGAAATACCCGAGGCCTTCCAAGCTTGGAATAAGCAGGAAGAGCTAACGGCGAGTTTTGGAAAGAAGGCGCAATTTTCTGGCGCCAAAGGCAGGAAACCGTTATAGCCTCTTTTTTAAGCATTCTGGCACTATTTTTATGAGAGGAGTAGGTTAATGGACTATTATGATCTTCATACGTACTCGTCCCTGACAGTGGGAGAGAACACGACAGACGAAATGATAGCCATGGCGCGGAAGCTTGGCTTGCGTGGCATAGGGGTTGAAGGGCTTCGCGAAAAGCCGGCAACCGAGCTGGACATGGTTTCATGCTATATTATATACGCCAAGAACCCGCAGCAGCTCATGGAAGACGCCAGAAAATACCGGGACTCTTACGAGGTGCTGATGGTTTCAGGCGGCGACTACGAAGTGAACAGGGCGGCGTGCGAGAATCCCATGATAGACGTTCTTTGCCATCCCGGGAAAGGCAGGAAAGATTCGGGCCTTGACCATGTGTGCGTGAAGGCGGCCATGGAAAACAACGTGGCAATAGAGATAAACTTCCGGGAAATCCTTGAGAACTACAGGAAGAGGCGCGTGAGGATACTGGAAGGGATAAAGAGAAACGTGATGATGTGCAGGAAATTCGGCGCACCGGTGGTCACGTTCTCGGGCGCGGTGACAAAATGGGGGATGCGTGCCGGCAGGGAACTTGCAGCAGTGGCTAGCATGGCAGGGATGGAACTGCCTGACGCGATAGCGAGCGCCAGCACGGTGCCGGAGCAGATAGTGATGAACAACAGACTGAAGATTGCGGGAAAGATGTGGCAGGGAGTGACTGTGAATGAATGAACCAAGGATGCTGCCGCCGAGCATGAGGCCAAAGAAGAGGTATGTTATATTTGAGATAATATCCGAGTCGCCGGTGGAATTCAAGGACTTCTCGGTTGCTGCATGGAACTCGCTCCTTTCTTCGCTTGGCGAAGAAAGCGCGGCCGAGGCGAGAATATGGATAATACCCAACCTTTATGATGCCCGGAAACAAAAGGGCGTTTTGAGGTGCGGCAACGCGCATGTGGAAAGCGTCAGAGGCGCGCTGGCGATGATTTCAATGGTTGGTGAATCCCGTTCAATAGTCAGGGGGATAGGCATCACCGGCACGATAAAATCGGCAAAGGAGAAATACAGCGATCCTAATTTAAAGCAGTACGCATAAGCGTTTTGTGATACCATGGACTATTCTGAGATGCTAAAAAGGGCAAGGGAGAAAATTCCCAAGGCGGAGAACAAGGAGAGGTTTGAGATTCCGGTTGCCGAAGTGGCGACGGGAAAGCAAACGTCCATAAAGAACTTCACCGAGATAGCCAAGGCATTGAGAAGGGATCCGAAGCATCTCGCAAAGTTCCTGTTCAAGGAACTGGCAGCGCCTGGCAGCACGCGAGGCACGGAACTTTTGCTTCAGGGCAAGTTCTATCCCGGCCCCATAAAGCAAAGGATAGAGGAATACGCCAAGGAATACGTTTTCTGCCAAGAATGCGGCAAGCCGGACACCAATTTGGGCGAGGAAGGAAAGATCGTCACGATCAAGTGCGAGGCCTGCGGCGCAAGGAAGACGGGACGGAAGCTCTAACAGATTCTTTTTATAATCATATCGGGAAATAATCTCATGGCATTTTCGTATAAGGTGCATGCTGCGGCAGGCCAAAGCATACTTGCAATAGCGGACTCGGATGTCGTGGGCAGGGCGTTTGAGGAAGGGGAGCTTTCAATAGAGGTCAGGCGTGATTTTTATGGCGGCAATCTGTGCTCTGAGAAAGAGATTCGGGAGCTTGCCGCCAGTGCCACGATGATAAACGCTGTCGGGAGGAAGATAGTCGCGCTTCTTGTCAGGGACGGCACGGTGGACAAGTCCATGGTATTGGAAATAGGAGGGGTGTCCCATGCCCAAGCCATCAAGATCTAAAGGCCAGTGGTTCATAATATCTGCAGTCGTGATATCGGGCGCGCTCTTGGCTATATCCTTCGTTTTCAGGGGTTACTTTGCCGCGGACACGTCAACCGTCCAGCTCAATGACCAGAGCTATTATTTCTATGCGATCAACGAAGGATATAGCAACGTGGACACGTCAAATACGGACTGTGCGACAAAGCAGAAGGGCATGGAGGAGCTTCATTACTTTGAAACTCAGGAGATGATGAACAAGGGCATAGCGCTGGCGATGATATACGACGTGGATTGTACGGCCAATAAAGTGAACAAGAAATTGCTGCTCCTCCAGTCCGATGACATGGAAGTATGGGAAGGCCAGAGGCCGTCGGTGGCGTCGCTTACTCGTCAGGCTGGCAATGGGCAAGCCATTCTCAACAGCGCTGTCAATTATGGGTTTGATGTGGAGGCGGACATATGCAATGGGTTCGGAGGCTCCCTAATATGCTCAACGAGAAAAATAGGCGTGCCTTCCGGCGCAGGGACGTTCAGCATAGGGCCTGTATCAAGCGGCAATTACGTTGTTCTGAGAAGCGTAGTACTGGCGGGAACAAGGCAGTTCATCCTATAAATTACAATTTACTATTATAATCCTTCCACATCCTCTTTTTCTATGCCTTCCGGCAGGGCGGACTTCTTTGCCATCGCTTTCAAGAGGGGCGCGTATTCCCGCAGGTTGCGGGAAGAAACATGAAGCAGGGCAGACAGCTTTGAATTGTCCTTTCTTGCGGCATACGGCCTAGGATACGAGTAGCGCGTGAATTTCCTGTACATCTCGCGCTTGGCCAGTGCCACGCCCATGGCGCCTATGCTTGAGTACTTCGCCAGCGTCCATGCCCGCCTTCGCAGGATTTTAGATACGATAAGGTCCGCCCTTGAAAGCCAGTCAAGCGCTTTGCATATCTCCTCGGGATTTTCGTATTCTTCGGCGAGGTTCCATTCCAGCCAGAGCAGAACGTCCTCCGGAGGCTTTTCGCTGATGCGGAGAATGGAAAGAACGTTGTCCATGCTTCTTGTCTTGAAGATGATTTTCACGGTTTCGAAGATGTCGTTCCGGGCATCCCGCAGGCCTATGTTCTTTTCGTCTGCCATGGACTCCATGTCTATGATCGCGGCTCGCACGTCGCCGCCGGAAACCCGGGCTATGTGGGAAATTGCCGCGTCGCTGGTTTTCATGCCCTCGGCATCGCGGATGATTTTGAGGAGCTTCGCTATGCTGTCGTGGCGGACTCTTTTGAATGGAAGCAGCGTGCATAACGCCTTGAGGCTGCGGAGCTTCTTTCCGTAAGGGTCGCCTGCAACGAGCACGACAGGGAATCGCGAGGACTTGACGATATCTTCAACGGCCTTCGCGGAATCAACCATGTCAAGATCCTCTATCAGTATGACTTTTTTCTTTGCGACAAGGCTTTGCTGTTCCGTTGCATTCTTCAGCGCGCCTTGCAGGCTTTTCAGGGAACGGTCGTCTGCGGCGCTGGATTCGACGAGTTCCGCGCCAGCGGCTTTCACAGCGAGCCGGACTGAAAGCGACTTGCCGCAGCCCGGCGGGCCGGAGAGCATGAGCGCGCCGGCCTTCCATTCGCGGACGTACTTTTCCAGCGTCTTTGCCGCCTCGGCATTGCCGATGATTCCGTCAAGCGAAGCGGGCTGGTATTTCTTAAGAAGCATGATTCTCCTTCTTGCGGAATTATTAAACCTTTAAGTCCGGACGAATTATAAAATAGCATGGGAAGCAGAAATTCCCACACCGTGCCATCATTTCTTTTTATAGTTTGAACGGCGAGTTAGTGCGGTGTTCCGGATGGCAAAAAAGGAGCAGTTGTCGGAAGACGTCAATCAGGAAGAAGAAAAACTGCCCAAGGACACACGGCCGGTGAAAGACGCCCGCGAGATACAGCTTCTTGAGCAAGGCTACGTGCCGAAAATCAGCAAGACCGGTCAGAAGTTCAAGGGAAAGAACAGGATTATTGTGAGTTAATTTCTCATACTGCAAGAATAATGTCGGCCATTTTTGCAATAAGAGCTATCCTTTCAAAACAGGCTCCATGCATTCATGCAGCCTTTCGCGTGCATATTCCAGCGACTGCATTAATTGCACGTCCACGTTGAACGCCCTGAATCCTCTTTTCCCGGTCATTTCGCTCACATATCGTTCCTCAATTATATCTCCCAAGGCTATTTGCGTAGCATAGGGGGTAAGTCGCATTATTTCAGCTTCCATGGCGCTGTCGCCTATATGCCTTGCGTATAGAATCCTTGAATATTCCGCAAGCATTTCCATGTAAGTTCTTCCTACCGGCTCGGGCGAATCCAGCGTATATGGGAGTAAAACGCCTGTCAGAACGTGAACGCCTTCATGGGCGCCTCCGTTTCTGGCTCTGGCAGGATCGGTATAGGAGCTTATGCCGACCCTTTTTGCACGGCCGGTCATGGGGTTTAGTTCCGTAACGCCTACATACGCTTCTGTTTCATCCATTTGTACAGGGACAACTCCGTCATATCGCCTTTTATGAGGAAGTATTCCGATAAGGTCAGCGTAAACGTCCTCGTTTTGTTTTACGCTAAGAATGGCGTTTTTTATATAAGGCTTGAGTTGTTCGTCTTCAGGTATATTTATTGAAAGAGCAGGCATCTTATATGTTTCTGGAACATTAAAGGTGTTGCCAGAAGGATGATGATCAAGAGGCTTATAAGGCATTCTCATGCCGGTTGTTGCAGCGTCTGAGACAAGAGCTTCTTCCACTGCATTGAGATACGTTGCCAACTCAACAGGCACGATCAATATGTTTCCATGCGCAAGCAGCTGGTCCGGCGGGGCAGGAATATAAGGTTCTCTCGGCGAATATCCGGGCAAGCCAAGGAGATTTTGGGTCTTGTAAGGAGGAGCAATTGGATTATAACTGCGTGAATCATACGAGCCGACACCGTAAGATTGGGGTATTTTCCATGGAGGCATGTCCATGAATTCCCTCTGCTCTGTCATGGGCTCGAAATCCATGCGAGGAAACGGCTCGATGCTGCTCCTTGGGATTTCTCTTGGCAGTATAGATACCATGAAAAACTATCGTCCGAAGGAAATTTAAGCTTTGTTGAGGGCATGAATTTGGTGTATTTCTTCGAGAGAAAGCTGATGGATTTTCTTTGTTCTGAGATTTTGAGGGCACGCCGGCAGGGCGCCGGCGTTCTTGTTTCCCATGGAGTAGGCCTTGCGCAGGAAAGACCATAAGCTTTCGTCCATGGCCTTTTTCTGGCGCAAAACAAGGAAAGCGGAATCCACGCCCTTTGGCGCAAAAGCAGCGGCCGGCACAAAGCCGCGGACAGAAGCGCTGCAGCAGTCTTCAACGAGCAGCCCGAGTTTGTCGTGCGAGACCGCTTTTTGCGCGAATTCCTTCTGCACAAGAAGGACGCAGATTTCCCATTTCTTCTTAAGGATGGCAAGAAGCAGGGGCTGGGAAATGTAGTAGGGGATGTTGGACACGACCTTGTTGAACGAACGGGCGTTCTTCAAAAAAGCAAGGGCGTCTTCGTGGAAGACTTCTGCGTTGTTTATGCCTTGCAAGGCAGGAATGAATTTCCCGTCTTTCTCAACGGCAAGCGTTTTCGCTTTGGATGCAAGTTTGCGGGTCAAATAACCGGGGCCAGCGCCTATTTCCAGAACTATGTCGCCTTTTTTCAGTTCGGCGAGCGCCACTTCCTCGTTCAATATAAATGAACTTGAAAGAAAATGCTGGTGCAGCTTGCGTTGCATAACTATGCCCTGAACTTGGCGATGTCCTGCAGCTTGTCCACGTGCGTCATGAGGAGCGCCCTGCAGCAGTATCTTTTGACGCCGAGCTCATCAAAAAGCTTTTCGGCGTTTGCGCCGTCGTTCCTCTCCTTGAACTTCTGCCACAAGCCGCCTATGGGCTTGCCGCAACTCATGCATCTTACGGGTATGATCATTCTTACCACTTGGTCTGTGCTGTATTTATCGCTTGCTCTGCTGCTTTGATGCTCTTGGGCCGTCCTTGGATCTGGAAGGCTTGTGAGGCTCGGTCCTTCTTGCGTCCGAGACAAGGATTGATCGGTCGTATTCAGAGTATAATTCCTTGAGCTTCTTGTCCTTTGTCCATTCTACAAGGGCGTTGCCTATGGCGGTTCTTGCGGCATTTCCCTGCCCCCAGACGCCGCCTCCTGCAACGGAAACGTCAATATCAACAGCGCCGGCGGCATCGCCTGCCAGTACGAGAGGCTCCTGCATTCGCATGCGCTTGTATCGGGGCTGTATGTTTTCAATAGGCACGGAGTTTATCCTTACGATTCCCTTGCCGTCGGTTATGATGGCCCTTGCTATGGCTTTCTTTCTCTTGCCTGTTGCGAACAGATTCTTCTTTTTTGCCATTAGCCTCTCCATCCTACGGCTTTCGCCAGCTCTTCCATATATATGAATGGGGATTTTATAGCCTTTTCCATTTTCACGGCTTCCTTGTCCTTGAATTCGTCAGGCGTGCCGATGTGTATCTTCAGCTTCTTCATGGCCAGCCTGCCCTTGTTGGTCTTGTAAGGCATCATGCCCCTTATGGTGCGCCTCACAAGCCTTTCAGGCGAGCGGTAGAAATACGGGCCGGAATACTTGGAGCCTTTTTGCTCCCGAACAATATACATCTCCTTTGTCGTCTTTTTGGCGCCGGTTATTATTATCTTTTCCGCGTTGAGCACGGTGACGTCCTCGCCGTTGATGAGGCTCTTGGCAACGGTAGCAGAAAGCCTTCCCAGCACGGCATTTTTCCCGTCAAGTATCATCATGTTTATCAGCCTTTACTTTTCGCAAGAAGATTTAAATGCGTTTCAATCGCCTCCCGATGGGCGGACACGCCATTTAAGAAGGCTGCGTATAGCATTCGTATATGCAGTTAGGAAAATATCTGGCAATCGGCGCTTTGTCATTAGCCTTGGCGGCATCTGCAGGATGCGGCGGAAGACCTGCAACGCCGCATAAATTCGAGATATATGCGCCAAAAGCGGCCAAAACTTTGCCGTTAGGCATATTTACTACGGTATATCCTATCAGGGGCAACGTGAACTGCGCTGGAGCCTACGCCAATGCGGGCGGCAGCATTGAAGCTTATGCAGGCATGCTGGAGGGAGCGGCGGAGAACGTTGCTGCGCGCAATAAAACAGTACGTAATGTAACGTTGCGTTTTGACATCAATAACCCGGAAATAGTAGAATACGAATCCCACTTATTTGCACCGTTGCCTGCCGAATCCGTGCAAGACGCTTTGGGCGAACTGGGTGCCGTATGCCGATTTAGAGGCACTTCATAGGCGTCATTCGTGCGGTGCTATAACGCGGAAATGTTCATTTATCGGCTGTTTGGGTCCCTATGATTCCCCTGCAATTTTTGCTTGCGCATCTGCAGCGCATAGATGCGTAATTGCTGAAAACGGGAGTTATATCAGCGGCGGCCATTATCTTTGAATAATTCGCAGTGATCTCCTCCCCTTTCATGATGTCCTTGGTTGCGATATCGCAGAAATTTTCGGGCGCGGTATTCGCGTCGCAGGAGTGATTTACGTATCTTGCAGGCGGCTGCATCAGGATGCGTTTTCCTCCGATGAAGACGGCGTATCTCTTTTCCGTTTCGGGCAGGCTTGCCGCCTCTTCCGGCGCCAATTGGTGGGAAATGCCCCATCTGACAACAATATCGCCTTTTCTGAAATCCCTCGCGGCGAATACGCCGTTTCCTTCTATCTTCGATTTCTTTACAACGACGTCCATGCATTGCACCAAATGCGGGGGGCAGGGTTTGAACCTGCGAAGGCACTAAGCCACAGGATTTCTTCACGGTCTTAAGTCCTGCCCCTTTGGCCGCTCGGGAACCCCCGCTTGTTTCTTACTTGGATATTATTGATTTAAATCATGCGGAAAAGGACGATGAGCGTCAATGCAATATATAAGATACAGAAATAGCGAACAAGTATAATATGGATTATATGAGAAGCGGTTTATTTTACGGCATTCCTGACTTTTAGGGATATTTGGCGCTGCGGTCTTTATTTCATAAGCTGTAAAGTTAGCGACACCTATTTTGGTGTAAAGGGATAAAATCGGGCACCGACAGATTTAAGAACTTCGGGTTCCTAATTTTGTTTATGAAGATTATGAAGGCTTTTGACAAGAAAGTCGGAGACACAGAATATCATAAATATAGGGTTAATCTGCCCAAAAAAATCGTTGAAGAATCTAATTTGTTGGGAAAGGAAGTTAAGGTAAAATTAGAAAAAGGTAAAATAATCATTGAAAAGGAGTAACATCTCTAGTCTAGATTACGCATTTTTCTGTTAAATCAACCCCAATAATATAGACCTTTTCATCTATCTATTCGGGCACCGAAAGATATATATACTTCGGGTGCCGAATATATGGTATGGGTAAAGAAATACAATGCAAGCATTGCAGGAGCACAAACAACTACAAAAAAGGCTATCGCAAAACTTTGCATCGAGGGAAAATACAGAAATACCATTGTAAAGATTGTAAGAAGTTCTTTACTTATGATGATGGCTTTTATCGAATGAGAAACAAGCCAGAAATTATTACAATGTCAATTGATATGTATATCTCTAACTTGTCAAGTAGAAAGATGAGAAACCAATTGAAAAGACATTTCGATCACAAGATTAGCCACGTTTCGATATTGGATTGGGTTAGAAGATACACTTTGAAAGTCCATAAATTCATAGAAAGACAAGGTTACAATCTTGGTGAAAATTTCTATGCAGACGAAACTATGATTGATTGTGAAGGCAGAAAGGATAGATTTTGGTGTTGCCTTGATTGGGATACTCGTCTAATTACCGGAGTGCATTATAGTTTGTCTGCCAATCCAGATGAGGCTCAGAAATTTCTTAAAAAAGCAATAGTCAAAGGAAAGCCAAAATATATTCAGACAGATGCAGGAATGTTCTATCCCCAAGCATTCAGAAAAATGTTTTATTCAAATAAGTTTGGTGGTTTAACCGTAGAGCATCGAATACAAAATTATCAGAAAACAAGAATTCATAACTACAGGATTGAAACCGTCTTTATGAAAATCAAAGACCGAGTTTTAGACTTTAGAGGCTTGAAAGCCCTGTGGTCTGCACCAATTTTAATGAATGCGATAATTATACAACATAACTTTATAGAAGCTCATACCACTATAAACGAAATACCATGCGAAAAGGCAGGAGTTAAATTAGCACTAAGCGAGAATAGATGGCTAGATTTGATTAACATCTCGGCAAGAAATCCGCCGTTTTGACAAGTTCGCAACAAACGGCGGATGAATTGCCGCGTCTTTTTCTTCTTGCATCACAAAAGAATAATAGGAGCCCTCTCTGGAGGGCTCCGGACGAGTTAACTCGCCACGTCTTGCTTAGTGGTAGTTATCTCGTTCTACAGATAAAAAGGTGAGCTCATGGAGCTTAGCTACGGGAATCACTGTGCAAGGCGCAGCGTCTGGCACATAGAGTGGTGCACGAAATACCGATACAAGATGATGAGGAAACTGGAGAACCGGAACATGGTCGCCGCCTGCATCCGGCAGGCCGCGAGTCGCCACTGGATCAACGTTCTCGCATTGGAGGTAATGCCTGAGCACATGCACGGAATATTTGACCTTCCCAAGGGCACGAGCGAGGAAAGAGCAGCGAAACTGCTCAAGGGTTACTCGTCATGGGAGGTCTTCCGCGTGAAGCCGGAATACAGGCTCCGTTACCCAAAGGGTCACTTCTGGAGCCGCGGTTACATGGCAAGGACGGTCGGCGTGGACGAGCAACGGGCCATCCTCTACGTTCAAAACCAACAAACGCACCACAATGTTACCTTCCTTTAACGCAGCCGGAAACCTGCGGTTTCAACCGCAGGGAGGATGTCATTATCTTTACTAGAAATGAAATTCGCGATTTCATTATTTTTAATCTCTACCATAAATATGTTAAAGAGTTATCCCTTAAATAGGTGTCCCTAACTTTACAGCTCATTATTTCAACATCTTTATATATCGGTATAACAAGTATAACTATGACAATGGCGATAAAGAACGTGAGCAAGGAAAGCTGGACGCTTCTAAGGTCGGAGGCCATAAAGCACGGGACCACGACAGGTAAAATGCTGGAGATCATGGTTGAAGAGCACGTGAGAAAGGAAGAAAGGAAAGGCAATTGGGACGTCATTCTGTCCAGAAAAGTCCCGATTCTAACGAAAGAAGAGGCAAACCGCGCGAGGAAAAGGGCGGAAGGCATGCGCAGGAACTTCAGGTTGAGGATATGAAACTTGCGTTTGATACCAGCGTGCTCATAGAATTAGATGCCATGAATCCGGAGTTGATGGAAACGCTGCGAAGGCTGGAAATAAATGCGCCTTCCGGTCCCATGCTGCCTTCCCCTGTAATTTCAGAATATTATTACGGCTTTCTTAGCTCCGTGCACAGGAAAAATGCCCTCGAAAACCTGAAACTATACGACGTATTAAATACGACAAGAAGCTCCTCACTTTTGATGGCGGAACTCAGTTATAAACTGGAGAAGTCCGGCCGCAAGATACCGGAGATGGATATGTTGATAGCGTCTATATGCATTGACAATGGAACTACGCTGGTAACATTTGACAGGCATTTTCTCAGGATAAAGGAAATTGACGTTGTCATTCCGGGATTGCGGAAATCGGAAAAGTAATATTTACAACCCGCATATCGAAAGCCCCACGCTTCAGCGTGGGGATGAGTCAATGGCGGGTTAGTCTACCACGTTTGAACTGCGCTTAGGACGAGAAGGAAAACCAAGGGAACCCGCCCCGCAAAAATCGCAAGCGCTTTGGCATTTCCTTCTGTTTTGGCAAAGCCCGCGACTTTTTCACAGTTTTCACCATCAGTGGCGGGATGCTTTACTTCACATTCTGCAACGCCCGCCGCTTTAGTGGCGGGATGGTTTACAGTCCGTTCATTGAACGCCATATAAAATGTAGCAATGGCCGTATGTTTGAACTGCGCTTACGACGGGAAGGAAAACTGAAGGAACGTGGTCGTCAGAATCGCATGCACTTTTGACATTTCCTTTGTTTTCGCAACGCCCGTCGTTGCATCACTATTTCCACCACAGTGGCGGACTGTTTACGATGCCAGCGCTTCCGGGAAGAAGTCTAGTTTCAGTTCTTCTGTTATCAGCATGTGCTCTGCGTTAAGTATTGAATTCTGGAACCTGTATTTCATGTCCTTGACAAGTGTTTCCAGTTCTTTCGGGCTGCCCACGGCTGCGTAAAAATAAATCTCCTGCTTTCCCACGGTCTCGAAGATTATCTTCACGTCGTTGCGATGGTTGAGATATCCGAACACGCGCTTCCGTGAGTCAACGCTCATGTAGCGGAAGTTCACGATGACGAGATACGTGGAGATATTGAATTTGCCGTAGTTTATCTCGGGCGCGTATTTCAGTATCACGCCCTTCTTGCGCAGCGCATTCATCCGGTTCCGCACGGTTTCCATGGCGATGCCCGTTTCTTTCGCTATATACATATAGGATGCAAGTCCGTCGGAACTCAGGCAGCGTAATATCTTTTTGTCGGCCTCGTCCAGCGCCGTGGTTTCGCTATCTGAGGGAAGCTTGTATTTGTACCCTGTCTCCTTTTCGCAGTCAAACATTGTATGGATCATTTTCGTCCGCTTGACCGGAAACTTGACCTCGTGATTTTCCAGATTGCTGCCCAAGAAAACGGTAATATGCCCCATTATTTCATTGAATTCCTCGACGCTTCTTGCCGCTATCTGGACGAATAAATCCCATTGGCCGAAAAGCGTCGTTGCCCATATCACGTTCGGGTGCTTGGTGAAATACGCCCTTATCGCCTGCTCCCGCTTCTCCGAGGCGCGTATCTTCACGAAAAGGTCGTATGAGTATACGCCAAACCGCTGGAAGTCCGTTATTGCCACGAACCGCTCGATGCACTTCTCTTTCAGAAGACGGTTTATCCTGTAGATTACCGTATTCTTCTTCAGCCCGACGCGCTTCGCCATGTCGCTGCGCTTCATCCGCGAATTCTCGGTGAGCAGATAGAATATCTTCCTGTCCTTTGCGTCAAGTTCCATGCAAATCCTCCTAATTATGTCATTTTCCCTATTTCAAATTTCTGCCTGAAATACTGTATAAAATGAAAAGTTTATATGCTTGATTTTCAGTTTGGATGGAAATTTAGTTGAAGATTTTATCTAATGATAACGGCAAAATACGGCTATGGTGAGTGGTAGCTATGTATGACCAGATACATGAACATGATTTTAGTGGTGGCGTTAATTCGAGGCTTGATGAGTGTTTTAATGTCATGGGTGAGTGGGAATTTGTACCTTATGATAGGCAGAATAATCCAGTGCAGGGCGTTAGTATTAACGAAGCGGCCAGACGCATAGGTCTTTCTTCGAAGACCGTATTGGGCTGGGTCAACGCGGGATATATATCGGAGCTCGGCCGCGAAGGAAATAAGCGTTTGGTCAATACATATGATGTGGAGAGAGTTAAAGCGGTCTACAATCTTGACCCTAGTGCAGGAAGCAGAATCGTCCAAAAAATCCTCGGAAAGCCTAATTCTCGTCTCCATTATGGTCATAATAGCGATGGTTATGTTGATGCTCTATCGGACCCGCAATACCTTGAGGTTGCGAATACGTTAAAAGTTCCCTACCAGATGGTTAAGGCGGTTGTGGAGTCGTACAAGGCCACTTCCAAGACACATGCTAATAACCGCGCTCCTTCAAATCGTGGGTTACAAATTTCAAATGGAAATATTTCATATTATTCAAATGATTCGAGACCCAATGGTCTTATGACATTAAAGGAGGCATCTTCCAGACTGGGCATACCTGTGGGCACACTCAAGGTCTGGGCTAGTCCAGCCGTTGGTCTTTTACACGAGAAAGGTCGTATCCGTGGTCGTGGCACAGGTAAGGTTTTGGTGGACGAGAAGGAGTTGGAGAACGTATTGCGGAGCAGGAGACGCCGAGGAAGACCCCGGAAAGAGGAGCAGACATTTGAGGATGAAACTGTCTATATTACCGTTGCTCAAGAGCGAGGGGGTATTATTCTTGTAGACACGCTGGAAGAGGCTGCGTCTAACTATGGGTTATCCACAAGCGATTTGTTAACTGTTCGAGATGTGGCAGAGCAGTATCATTGGAGTTCGTCTACTATCAGACGATGGAGCATAAGCGGCCCGGAGGGTCAGCCTTACTTACCTGCATTACAGGTTCGCCTTAAGCATTCTGGTAGTGAAGGAGGGGAGCTTCTGTTTCGTAAAGAGGATGTAGAGAGTCTGAAAGCCAACCCGCCAAAAATGGGCGGACGAAGGCAAAGACGAAATAATTTATGACGTGATCGAAATGCCCATGAAATTTGAGGAATTGGCGCGCAATGAATTCACCCGAGAATGGGGCGAGGGATATATGGAGACGCACAGACATACAGGGCCCGTAGGCTTTCAGCTGTTCAGCTACAGCCCGTTTAAGGCAGACGAATATGTTCCATTTTTAACAGTCAGCTTTAATCCTTTCATTACCGTAGGCAGGGGGCATTTCATATGGCGATTGTATGGAGTTAACGGGGCGTATCTGAGTTATGGCTTGGCGGCAACGGACCATGAAAAATATACCAGTGGCGGGGGACGTATGCCCGAATTTTACCATGACATGCAAGAGTTCCGTGTATATAACATGAGGGTAGACGAATTGCGTGATCCGGCTAATGTGAAGGATATGGAGGAAATAGAAGTCAGTTCCCTTGTTGTCGCCCGTGACATGAACGAGGCTGCCGAAATAGGAAGTTGGGTTGTTGACCCTGAAACGAGAGCGAGGATAAAGGAATATCACGAAGCG
>Ga0209542_10004962_pt1 | contig 26976 bp, 25 predicted proteins | sample RifCSPhighO2_01_FD_184028 | JGI IMG/M metagenome (GOLD analysis project Ga0209542, IMG submission 184028) | Soil microbial communities from Rifle, Colorado - Rifle CSP2_plank highO2_0.1 (SPAdes) (version 2) | ecosystem: Environmental > Terrestrial > Deep subsurface > Rock core/Sediment ...
GGAACTTCGGCGGCTTATCGGCAGATAAATTAAGCAGTTCTCGGCTAGCCAGATTAGTGGGCTGGCTTGTCTCCTTACGTCTCGACGGCGGAATGATGTCATTTAGTGTACGCATGGGTAGAGTATAGCATTTTTATTACAGCAAGTTTATTCGCCTGTGGAACGGTGCCGCCAATAGAGCGCCATGAGAAGGAGCGGTAGGTCGGGAGGAGCGGTCGTTACCTGCCTGATGGAGCCGCTGATATGGCTCGCTAGGACGGACACGACCTTCGGCGGACTGTCTGAAAGCCATAGCTTGCCGAGCTTCGCCGAGTTCAACGCCCGCTCGAATGAAGAAGCGTTCTGCTCTTGCGCGAGCAAGAAGATGGTCCGCGGCAATGGATATTGCTTCGCCAACTCGGTGAATTCGCCAATGACCTTTTGTCCCCATGAACCAGTGCCAGCGCTGACGGCATCTGACACTTCTGTTACAGCGGCTAGAAGATCTTTGCGCACGAGCACGATAGATATCAACGGCCCTATCGCGTCCAGAATAAGCGCGTCGCGTTCGTGCGGGAAGGCGGCGCGTATCGCCTGATAGCGCAGAGAACTGCCTGCGATGGATAAAATGTTTTTTGTGTGAAAGAGACTTCGTAATATTTTGACAATGCTTTCTGAAATTTTCTCATCAATGCACGATGTGAGTATGACGATCGACGCGCGATGCACCGTCTTACCGTACGGTTCGCGCGTCTCGTAACCGTTCAAGATCGTGCCAATGATGCTTTCATCTGCAAGAATTTTACCCGGCGTGGCGACCCTCGTTTTCTCCAGCGCAGTGTCAACCATGCTCTTGGTGAAAGTGAACGGGGTCTTCCGCTCGAAGTGTTCGGTATGAACCTTCGTTTCCTGCCACGGCGCGTCCACCGAAACAAGGATGGTGTCGGCGCTCCCGCTACCAGTGGTACGCGCTAGGACCGGCGCGCCTTCGCGAATGAGTGCCGAACCGAGCACCGAGAGGGCGCGGAGCATCGCGTCCTCGTGCGGCTCATCCGCCCGTATCTCTATCGGGAGGCGGCGCGTGTAAATAACGGACGGAATTTCCTTCTCTTTATAGTGGGCGTACGCACCGGCGACCGAGCCGGCGCTTATGTCTATCAGCACGATTGACTCTGCATGTGTCGGATTGAAAATGTTGCCGAATAAATCCATCGCTTTATTCTAACACCGCTTTGATGCGGCGGACGCCGGCTGAAGAGGCTTCTTCACGTTGAACCTTAAACTTCAAACCCCCAACACCCAACTCGAAAGTATTAGAGACGTGCGGCCCGCCGCAGAATTCTATTGACGAACCTATGATGTACACGGAAACAGTGTCCGGGTATTTTGCTCCAAATTCGTGCTCCGCTCCAAGCTTGTCAGCCTCTTCTCTAGACATATCTTTACGCTCAACCGGTAAAGCCTTCTGAATTTGTTCGTTTACTATTTTTTCCACTTCTTTAATCTGCTCATGCGTCATCTTCTGTCTATAAGAAAAGTCTATGCGCAGACGCTCGCTCGTGATGTTGCTACCACGCTGATGCACCTCTGGTCCAAGAACAGTTTGGAGCGCTTTTAGTAACAAGTGATGGGCTGTGTGATATTTAACAGTCTGTTCGGCGTGGTCGGCGAGTCCTCCGGCGAACTTCTGCGCGGCTCCCGCGCGCGAAAGCGCCTGATGCTCTGCCATCTTCTTTTGTACACTTTCTAAATCAACAGAAAGCCCGCGTTCCTTCGCGATTTCTGCCGTGAGTTCAATCGGGAATCCGTAAGTAGTGAAGAGCATAAACGCGTCAATATCGTCGCCCATCTTTTCCAACTCGCGCATGCCATGTGCGAGCGTCTTCCTGAACTGTGCTTCCTCTGCGTTGAATTCTGCCGCGTGTCCGCCGACAATTTCGCCAAGTATCGCCTCTTTGACGCCGAGTTTGTCTATTTCTCGTATCGAACGACGAACGAGACGACGCAGAATATACCCCTGCTCGGTATTAGAAGGGCGAAGCCCCGCATCGAGCATGACCGAAGCCGCACGTGTGTGATCCAAGATTATTCTGAACGATTTCTGTATAGAGGCATCGTCTTGATATTTTTTACCAGAGTACTTTTCAAGCACAGCGCGCGCCGCATCAAAGACGTCAATCATAAAAATATCGGGGTTGTTGAGCGTCGCGGCGGCGAGGCGTTCCAGCCCGCCGCCGAAATCCACGTTTCTTTTCGGTAATTCTTTGAAACTTCCATTCGCCTGCTTAATGAACTGCATAAAAACAGAGTTGCCGATTTCAACAAATCTGCCGCAGTCACAGTTGGGGTGACATGTTTCGCCAAACTTTGTATCGTGCTGTGCCGCCTGTGGTGAGCCTGTCGAACCAAAGTCATAAAACACTTCCGAATCCGGTCCGCCAATCTCGCCAACCGGCATCTTCGCGGGAATGCCGGCGCGGCTCCACCAGTTCTTTTTCGCGCCATAGGTGAACATATGGTCATCGGCGATACCAATTTTCTTCCAGATCTCTACAGACTCGGTGTCCGCAGGCATGCCGCTTTCTTCGTCGCCAGAAAAAGTCGTGATGTATAGTTTATTTAAGTCCAATCCGAGTCCCTCTTTTTTATTCGTTAAAAATTCATAACACCATTGCAACTGCTCTTTCTTAAAATAATCGCCAAGAGACCAGTTCCCCAACATCTCAAAAAAAGTCGTGTGTCTGTTATCTCCGACCTCCTCAATATCCTCGGCACGGAACGAGAGTTGGGAGTTCGCGAGCCGTTTCCCCTCGGGATGTTCCTGTCCGAGCAGATATGGCACCAAGGGCTGCATCCCGCTACTTGTAAAGAGCGTCGTCGGGTCGTTTTCAGGAACGATAGGAGCCGAGGGGATAATCGCGTGCCCTCGCGCTTTGAAAAAGGCTAAGAATTTACTCCTCACCTCATTGACGGTCATATTAAAAAGATAGCACAATTATGCGCCGATGGATTTGAGAAATGCTTTGTTATTCGGCTTACGCTTAAGAAATCCGCGCACGAGGTCCAACTCTTCTTCGCTTGAGCCTTTTTCAAGGATCCATTGCCGATAATTGCGCCCCGTTTTTGGGTTAAGCACCCCCTCTTTTTTAAATCTGCTAAACATATCTTCAGCATAGATGCGAGACCAGAGATAGCCGTAGTAACCGGCATCGTATCCGTGCGCGATGTGTCCGAAGCCCGCGATCCAGAGCTGGCGTTTAGGAGGAGTGATACCCATAAGTTTTTTATCGAGCTTTGCATACAATCCGACTGGGTCCTTCGCACCCTTCGTGTGGATGATGAGATCAAGCGACGCGAGCACCAACTGACTGCGGACGCTCCATGCTTCGCCGAAGAGGCGTGCATCAATAATTCTTTTTATTAAATCTCTCGGCATTGAACGTCCGGTTTTATAGTGTTTTGAAAGCCTTGTGAGCATTCCTGCATCCCACACCCAGTTTTCCAACATTTGCGACGGTGCTTCTACGAAGTCCATCGCGACATTAAAGCCGGATTGCGCCCGATAACGGGCTTTCGTGAGAGTGAAGTGCATAATGTGTCCGAACTCATGGAAAAATGTTTCCACTTCGCCGTGACTCATGAGCGACGGATTAGCCGCGCTTGGTTTCGGGAAGTTGGTTAGCATCGCGGCAAGCGGCGCGCGATAAATGTTACCCTCCTGCCGACCATACGTGAGTTCAGACGCGCACGCATGGCCGTATTTCCCCTCGCGCGGATATAGATCAAGGATAAATGTGGAGAGATAATCGCCAGACGCGTCGTGCACGTCGTACGCCTGTACGTCTGTATGCCATAACTTCAGATCGTTGCGTTTCTTAAAAGCTACGCTAAGAAGTTTTTGATACGCGTCCAGCGTCGCCTGTTTGACGTGTTCAAACGGGAAATATTCTTTAACTATATCGGAATCAATATCAAACTTCTCTTTTTTGATTTGTTTGAAAAGGTATGCAACGTCATGCGCGCCGAGAGTAGCCTTCGTATCGCCTGTGCGACGCCGCTTGTCATTTTGCAGCATCACGAGATCCTGTGCCGCACGCTTCTTTGTTCGTTTCTCAAGATCATTGATAAAACGCCATACGTTTTTTGCCGACTTTGCCATTCTTAGTTCAGTTTGATAGTCCGCATGAGTCTTGTATCCAAGTAATCGGGCATTTTCGGTACGCAGATTGAACATTTTTTTCAGAATCGCAACATTTGCCATGCCGCCCTTACGAACGAATTTTTCAAGAAGTTCCATTCTTTTCCCCTCGTCATGCGCGCCGGCTATATAAGGGAACACGTCCGGATACGTAAGAGTCACCTTGTATTTCTCGCCAACTTTTGCCAGATTGGCCCTGTAGCTAGCCGGTAATCCATCCAGTTCTGTTTCTGTAACAAGAATATAATCCTTGTATTCGTTCAAGTTTTGATCAAATTTCAAAGCGAGCTTGCCGAGCATTTTTATATTCGCTTTAAGTTTCGTTAACCTTGCTTTAGGCAAGTCGAAGCCCATGCGTGCGTACCCCTTCATCATGTCTTCAAACAAGAGCTTTTCCGGTCCTTTGAGCTTCTCTTTCTTTTTCGCATATTCTTTTAACGCCGCGTACATTCGCGGGTCGTATTCAATTTCTACATATCTCTTCTGTAGCTTCTCAATTATTTTTGACGCAGCTACGCGCACTTTCGGATTTGGGCTGACTTCTTTTAAGAGACCAATACGGCTCATTTCGTCAGAGGATTGGTCGTCAGATGCTTCTAAAGCATAAACTGTGTTCTCAAACGTGCGCTTATTTGCGGGTATAGCTCTAATTGCAACATACGAAATTTTCTTGCGGCGAATAACGTCAGCCGCAATGCGATTGAAATCTTTTTCTGTCCATTTTGTCCATGCAAAATCAGCTTTCGTGTATCGTTTGCGCTTCATGACTCGGCAAATATAACACATTCTCGCGCGTGTGGTTCATAAAACAGATGTTACCACTTTCAGCCTTAATTCGTTTCAACTCGTGAGGAATTGAATGGCGCGGGACATTTGAGGATCTTTTTTCGCAGATGCATCCGCCTGCGTAAACGGCACGATGATGTCCGGCGTGATGCCGTTGTCCATGATCCAGTTGCCGGCTGGTGTTATCCAGCGCGCGACAGTGACTTTGAGCGAGCCGTCGCCAAGATCCAGCAGAGTTTGTACGGAGCCCTTGCCGAATGATTTGGTTCCAATAACGGTCGCTACATGCGCATCTTGCAGGGCGCCGGCGAAAATCTCGGAAGCAGATGCCGAACCGCCATCAATGAGCACGACGATTTTTGTTCCAGCCGGTACGTCATTATAGCCAAGACTGGTGTGAACTTGGTTTTTTTCTTTATCGTCAAAATCCTCGGTTACTATAGTCGCACCTCTAGGCAGGAAATGACTAGCGATATCCACAGCCGAGTCCAGATAGCCGCCCGGGTTGCCGCGCAGATCTATAACGAGCTTTTTAGAACCTGAGTTTTTAAACCGCACGAGTGCTTGATTGAAAAGGTCGGCGGAGCTGGCGGAGAATTGGTAAAGCATGATATGGTAAACGTCGCTTTCTGCATCTAATCCGTCGTCGGTTTCGGGAATTTGAATCGTATCGCGAACTACTTTAATATCCAGAGCCTTCCCGTCGCGAATCATGGTGAACTCAACCGTCGTACCGATAGGACCTCGAATTTTACTCACCGCCTTGTCTACAGAGAGACCGTCTGTCGACTTGCCATCAATTGTAACAATCTGATCACCGGTTTTAATATCGGCTTTTTCCGCCGGAGTACCTTTGAGCGGTGCGACAACAGTTAGGATGCCGTCCTTCACATCAATCTCCATTCCGACACCTGCAAAACTTCCAGATATGTTGTCTGCAAAGGCCTTCGCCTCCTTTGGCGGAAAATAATTGGTATATGGATCACCATATGAGGCGGCGAGCCCTTCTATGGCCCCGAATATGCGTTCTTCAACCGAAGGGAGTGTCGATGAAGAGTTTGTGATAATGTAGTGCGTTTCAAGCGCGTTCCACGTCTTCCAAAAATCCGTAAAATCCGCATTCGGATCCGGAGTAGCGTCCAATCCGTCGCCTATAAACGGGATGCGCGCAATGATTGAAGAAGCGGAGTCGTTCCCTCCGACCGCGAGTCCGGCGCCGAACGCCACGACGGCGACGAGCGCGAACGAGATACCTCGTGTAGCGATAGCTCTACCCCTCCTGTACGTTTCTCTGGAATCCATGCCAGAATAGTGTAGCATGCATACCTCGTATAGGTTAATATTTACTGAATGTTATCTTTGAAAACTTCGTGGGGTATAAAAACAATTCCAGAAATTTTCGATATTTTACATTCTCGTGAACTTGGTTTAACAAAGGAGGAGGTGGTAGAACGTTTTAGGAAATATGGCCCCAATAAACTTCCTGAAGGAAAGGTAGATAGTCTACCCATTATTTTCTTGCGGCAATTCCAAAGTCCGCTGATTTATATTCTTCTGGCCGCGGCAGTTATTGTTTTCATAATGGGAGAAACTATCGATGCTTCCATCATTTTCTTCGTTCTTCTCTTCAATGCAATTGTGGGAACGATTCAAGAAGGCAAAGCTCAAGACGCACTTCTTGCTTTAAAAATGTTCGCTGAAACATCGGCAACGGTAGTGAGGGACGGAAAGGACATTATAATTCCGGATACTGAAATAGTATCTGGAGATATCATTTCACTTCAAGAAGGAGAAAAAGTTCCAGCGGATGCCAGAATTATTTCCGCCAATACGTTGGAAATTGATGAGGCGAGTCTCACGGGAGAATCAGAACCTGTGACTAAGACCGATACCGTGTTGTCTACCGGCAATTTACCGGTCGCCGATCAGAAAAATATGTTATTCAAGGGCACGCATGTTTTAAGCGGGAGCGGCGTAGCGGTTGTCGTCGCGACAGGGTTGGCAACTGAAATCGGCAAGATCGCTTTGAAAATTGCAACCGTAGATACTGAAATTCCTCTGAAAACCAATATTCGCTATCTTTCGCGCGTCATTATAATTATGGTATCCATCATCAGCGCTTCGCTCATTATTCTTGGTGTTCTTTCAGGCGAACCTATTCTAAAGATGTTTACCATTGCGGTAGCGCTTTCGGTCTCTGTCATCCCGGAAGGGCTCCCCATCGTTATGACTCTTGTTCTGGCGACTGGAGTTCGAAGAATGTCAACGCGTAATGTGCTGGTGAAACGATTGCAAGCCGTAGAAGCGTTGGGACAAACAAAAGTTATTGCCGTGGACAAAACAGGAACACTCACCAGAAACGAAATGCTAATCCAGCGCGTGTACGTAGACGACAAAATCTTCGACATCACTGGCAGTGGGTACGAACCAAAAGGCGAAGCAATTTTTGACGGCAAAATTATTGACCCACTCAATCACCCAGAACTGCTCTTCAGCGGAAGAATCGCAGCGTTCTGTGCCTCCGCACGCCTCTCGTTTCTAGAGGAAGCCAAAATATGGAAGATCGCCGGCGATCCAACCGAGGCGGCGATGCTGGTATTTTCTGAAAAAATCGGATTTCATCATGATTCGCTAGAGCGAGAAACACCGAAAATTTTTGAATCGCCGTTTGATTATAGAAAAAAATACCACGCGACAATTCGAAAGGTTGACGGGAAGAACTTTCTTACCGTCGTCGGCGCACCGGAGGATGTGCTCAACCTTTGTAAAAAATCCTGGCACAAAGACGGGACAGAAACACTTGATGAGGAAAAGAAAAAGGAATTGGAAGCAATATTCCATAAATTTGCGCGAAACGGTTTTCGAGTAGTTGCTTATGCTATCAACCAAGATACCGAGGAAATCATTGACCAAAACTCAGTACCGCCGCTTACTTTTGTAGGTTTTTTTGGTATGAACGACGCGCTTCGTGGCGAGGTTAAAGAAGCGGTACAGAGTGTACGCGCCGCAGGTATGCGCGTAGTAATGATCACCGGCGACCATCGCCTCACGGCGCAAGCAATTGCAAAAGAGGCGGACATTTGGCGCGAGGGCGACCGCGTTCTTACCGGAGAAGAAATAGACGCAATGTCAGAAGCAGAACTCATGGCGAATCTTGTTTCTGTAACTGTTTTTGCGCGAGTTACTCCGGATCATAAACTTCGCATAATTGGGGCATATCGTAAACTGGGCGAAATCGTAGCAATGACTGGAGACGGGGTAAATGACGCGCCATCGCTTGTTGCCGCCGATCTTGGCGTTGCGATGGGAAAAATCGGAACAGAGGTAGCAAAAGAAGCGTCCGACGTCGTTCTCTTGGACGACAACTTTGCAAGCATCGTTTCAGCCGCCGAAGAAGGCCGAGGCATTTATAAGACAATAAAAAAAGTCATCCTGTATCTTTTTTCTACTAGCATAGGCGAGGTGCTGGTCATTGTTGGCGCACTTGCCTTGGGGTACCCGCTGCCGCTTCTTGCCGCCCAAATTATTTGGCTTAACTTCGTAACTGACGGCTTTTTAGATGTCGCACTCGCGATGGAACCGAAAGAGGAAGGGCTGATGTCGGAGAAATTTGAACGTCCTAAAAAGTGGATCGTGGACGGTCTTATGGCGCAAAGAATGTTCCTGATGGCATTGCCGATGTTCATTGGAACGCTCTATCTTTTCAGCGGTTATGTTGATGCCGATATTACCAAAGCGTGGACAATTTCTCTCACCGCACTTGCCGTGTTTCAATGGTTCAATGCGTGGAATTGCAGGTCCGAAAGCAAGTCAATTTTCCAGATGAATCCGTTTTCCAACCTGTTCCTCGTCGGTGCGACTATAATAGTCATCTCTCTTCAATTATTAGCTGTTTATAACCCGTTTGTGCAGAAATTCTTACATACCACATCGCTTGGATTGTCGGAGTGGCTCATGATTATATTAGTCGCCACATCCATCATTCTGGTAGAAGAAATACGCAAATTCTTTTATAGAAATGGAAAGCGACTGGAAATATGAAAAATATATGAACAAAAAAACGGGTGACAACTTGAAGAGAGACGCCGGCATAATTCTTATCAGCATTATAGCGGCGATTCTCATGGATAAAACTGGGGCCATTGAGGGCCTTCTGTCGCTTACGCGTGGCGTGTGGTTTCTCGACAGCTTTGTTGCCGGTTTGTTTTTTACTTCTATTTTTACCACCGCTCCGGCAATCGTTGCGCTTGGACATATTGCTCAATCATCTCAATCGGTACTCCCCGTTGCTCTGCTAGGCGGTCTGGGAGCTTTGTGCGGAGACTTGATAATTTTCCAATTTATGCGGGACAAATTGGGAGAAGATATTATACGTTTGGTTAATAGTTCCGGGGACGGAAGACTTCGCTCTTTTATGAGATTAAAAATGTTTCGGTGGTCGACATTCTTCTTGGGCGCTTTGGTACTATCCTCGCCGCTACCGGACGAGCTCGGATTGGCAATGATGGGTCTGTCAAGAGCCAGAATCTCCATTTTGATACCCATTTCGTTTGCGTTCAACTCCTTCGGCATTCTCATTATCGGTCTTATTGCAAAAAACTTGTTCGGTGGGTAACGTACGTTTCGCTAGGAATTTCGGTGTGGTATTCTGGACGTATGATATTCAGGCATGAACATGCGGGCGGCGTGTGGGTTGATCTTGAACAGCCGACTGAAGACGACGTGCGGCGAGTCGCGAACGAATTCTCCATTGGCGAACGCATCGTGAAGGAGGCGCTCTCCCCCACTCCGTCGCCGCTTATTACGCGCGATGCTGGCATCGCGCTCCTCGTGCTTCACTTCCCCGTACACGGCGCGGAAGACGGGGACATGAAGAATCAGGAAGTCGATTTTATTGTCGGAAATAACTTTATCGTAACGGTCCGTTACGAGGTGGTCGTTCCGCTCCACCATTTGAAAAAGCTTCTTGAGGCACAGGAGGTTATCGCTGACCGTGTTCCTATCAATACCGAGGTTCTGCTTGAAATTCTTTTCGCGCACCTGTACACGTCGGTGCGCGACCGCATTAACCACGTCGCGAACCGTCTAGAAGTTATTGAACGGGACATGTTCGCCGGACGCGAACGCGCGACCGTTCGGCTTATATCGAGCGTCAGCCGAGAATTCCTTCACATGGAATCGGCGATTGCGAATCATGAGGGCCCCCTCAGCCGATTCTTGAAATTGCTTGAACAGGGCGACTTTTTCGGCGATTCGTTTACCGAGCGCGCGGAGCGCATCGGTTCTGAACGTTCGCAGGTTGCACAACTCGTGAAGACTCACCGGGCAATCACCGCCGAACTCCGCGAAACCAACATATCCATGCTCGAGGTCCGCCAAAACGAAATTATGAAGACGCTCACGACCGTAAATTTTATTTTTCTACCGCTCGGGCTCATCAGCTGGACGTTCACTATGCGCACGGAAGGCATGCCGCTAATCGATTCGCCGAACGCGTTTTGGATAGTGCTTGCACTTATGTTTGCAGTCGCGATGCTCATGATCGTCTTCTTCGTACGAAGACGATGGCTATTCTAGAATATGAAGTGGCTTGATAAATTATTTGGTAAACAAAAAAACCATCCAAATAGAATACCGCATATATTTTTCACCAATACCCTTTCCGGCAACAAAGAACTTTTTATATCGCAGAAACCAGGAATCGTGACTATGTACTCCTGCGGACCGACGGTGTATGGGAGTGCGCATATAGGAAATCTGCGAGCGTACGTGTTCTCGGACACGCTCGCTCGCGTACTGACCGGAGCCGGGTATCGCGTGCAGCGCGTTATCAATATCACAGACGTCGGCCATCTAGTTGGCGACGGAGATACTGGCGAAGATAAGATGAATGTTGGCGCCGCGCGCGAGAAAACGACGCCGCAAGCGATCGCCGACCGTTACGCCAAAGAGTTCGTTGAAGACCTTTCCGAGCTTAATATTGATACAAAAGACGTACAATTCCCGCGCGCGACCGACTATATCAAGGAACAAATCGCTCTCGCGAAAACTCTTGAAGAAAAAGGATTCGCCTATCGCGTCAAGAACGGGCTCGCGTTTGACACGTCCCGCTTTCCGAGCTATGGCAGGCTCGGGAATATCGACCTGTCCGCCCAGCGTGTCGGCGCGCGTATCGAAGCGGACACCGAAAAACGAAGTCCAGCAGACTTTTGGCTCTGGCGAACAGCAAAACCAAACGACCTCCAGCAGTGGGACAGCCCGTGGGGGCGCGGCAACCCAGGCTGGCATATCGAGTGCTCCGCGATGAGCCGCGCACTACTCGGCCAAGAAATCGATATCCATACCGGCGGCGAGGACCATGTCGCGACACATCACAACAATGAGATTGCGCAATCCGAGGCGGCGTCGGGACGCACATTTGTGCATTATTGGATGCATAATGCCTTTCTCACCGTTGGGGACGAAAAAATTTCAAAATCGCTGCGCAATGATATTTATTTGAAAGATATCGTTGCAAAAGAACACAACCTTCTTGCTCTTCGATATTTTTATCTGCAAGCGCACTACCGCACTTCCCTCTCCTTTTCTTGGGACGCGCTAGCCGGCGCCGAAAATGCGCTTGAAAGATTATGGAAAATCTCTCGAGATATTGCCGTGGAGTCCAAACGCAAAAGCGCTTTCAGTGAGGTGCGCGAGCGATTCCTCGCGGCGATGCGTGACGACCTTGCGACTCCGCAGGCGCTCGGTATTCTTTGGGATTCTCTTAAGAGCGAGGACTATACTCCGGAAGAAAAGTGGGGACTCGTTCTTGATGTCGACGCGCATCTCGGCCTCTCGCTCGTGGATCCGCCTGTGACTGAAGCGCTAAAAGAAGCGGATATACCGGAAAAAATACGGGAAATGCTCGCGCGCCGCTCCGCGCATCTGGCGATTTTAAAACAGCTGACCACATTCGTGGCGAAATTGAAAAGAGTGGATATCATGTGGATGACGGCCCGAATGGGCTAGTGTTGACTAAAAGAACTCTTTGATACAATCGGGGCAATGGCAACCGCAGATCGTGTCCCACCCCAGTCTCTGGAATCAGAGCGCGCGCTTCTCGGCGCGCTTCTCCTGAAGCCGGATGCCATTTATGATGTTCTGGATCTTATTCACCCGGACTCTTTTTACGCAGAAAAACACCGTCTAATATTCGGCGCAATGCACGAGCTCGCGCAGCGCGGCGAGCCGATTGATCTCCTCACGCTCTCGGCTAGAATGCAGGACCAAGGATTGCTTGAGCGCGGCGGCGGCAGGAGTTATTTAGCCGAGCTCGCCGGTTCTGCTCCAGCTCCCGGAAACTTTTCTCATTACGCAGAACTTGTTTCGCGCAAGTCTCTTATGCGCTCACTGATTGATGCCGCATACAACATCGGCGAGCTGGCCTATGACGAGGCGCGCGACACGATGGAAGTATTGGATGAGGCAGAGAAAAGTATTTATGCCGTCGGCGACGCATCCGCCGCGCACAAGTTCACCGCCATCGGCGACAAGATCCACGAGGCGTGGGATCGCATTGAGGCACTGTCAAAGAGAGAGGGCGGTATTCGCGGAGTGCCGTCTGGATTCCCTGACCTAGACAACCTCCTCTCCGGTTTTCATCCTTCAGATCTAGTTATCTTGGCCGCGCGCCCATCGGTCGGTAAGACGTCGCTCGCGCTCGACATCGCGCGCAACGCCGCAGTGCGCCACAACGTCCCTGTCGGCATCTTCTCGCTTGAAATGAGCTCTGAACAAATTATTGACCGTATGCTCTCGGCAGAATCATTCGTCAACTCGTGGAAACTCCGTACCGGGCAGGTGAAAGAAGAAGAAGATTTCAATCGTATCCGTGACGCACTCGAGACGCTTTCAAAGGCTCCTATTTATATAGACGACAAACCGGGCAATAATATTCTCGCTATGCGCGCGGTCGCACGACGCCTGAAGCGCGACCGCGGCATCGGGCTTATCATCGTTGACTATCTTCAACTTATGGCACCGACGTCAACTAAGGCTTCTGACTCAATGGTTCAACAAGTAACAGAAATTTCGCGCTCGCTTAAGTCGCTTGCGAGAGAACTTAAAGTCCCGGTTATCGCGCTCTCCCAGCTCTCGCGCGCGGTGGAACAGCGCGGCGGCAAGCCTCGCTTGAGCGACCTTCGTGATTCTGGAAGTATTGAGCAGGATGCCGACGTCGTTATGTTCATCCATCGCGATGATAAAACAAATAAAGAAAGCGAGCGTCCGAACATCGCAGAAATTCTAGTAGAAAAGCATCGTAATGGTCCAATCGGAAAAGTGGAACTATATTTTGACGATAAGCGCACGACCTTCCAGCCGGTTGATAAGTCTGGCTACGGAGAACTCGCCGCAGAATTCTAATGGACCACATTGAAGAACTTGCACGTGCGCTAGCTAAGCTTCCCGGCATTGGGCCGAGGCAAGGAAAACGCTTTGTTTATTATTTACTTTCTGCTTCAGCAGATGAGCGTAAGAAACTCGCCGAACTTATTACATCACTTGGTAAAGACGTAAAACAGTGTCCAGATTGTTTACGTTATTTCAACGGTTCCAGTGCAAATGTCTGCAATTATTGTACAGATAAAACGCGAGATGATTCACTTCTGATGCTTGTAGAAAAAGACCAAGACCTCTCTGCAGTAGAACGCGCTGGAACATATAAAGGCAGATATTTCGTACTCGGCGGCGTACTTACCCTCTCCGGCAAAGGCGCCATCCGCGAAAAAGAATTATTAAAAGTAGTTGAAAAGCGTTTGAAAAACAATTTGAAAGAATTAGTCCTCGCATTATCTGCAACAAGCGAGGGCGAGCACACAACAGACCGTGTGCGCGAACTCCTCGCGCCGTATCGCGACCATTTAAAAATCTCCGAGCTCGGTCGCGGTCTCGCGACCGGAAGCGAGCTGGAATATTCCGACGCCGAGACCCTCCGCGCCGCCCTCATCAACCGTAAAGAAACTTAGCGACCCTGGACGAAGGTGAGCGCTTTGCCCTTTAGCGCGGCGCGGCCGGTACGGCCGATGCGGTGAATGTAATCCTCGTAGGTGGATGGAAGGTCGTAGTTGATGACGTGCGAGACGGCGGGAATGTCCAAGCCGCGTGCTGCGACGTCAGTTGCCACAAGCACACTTACTCTTCCATTTTTAAAGGCTTCCAGAGCCCTCTGGCGCGCTCCTTGGGTCTTATTGCCGTGGATGCTCTCGGCGTGGATGTGAAGGCGCGAGAGAGCCTTGGCGAGCTTCTCTACACCGAACTTAGTCCGACCGAAGACGAGTACCCTGCTGAACTCGCGGTCTTTCAGCATCTCTGCAAGAACTTCAAATTTATCCTTCCCGCGCGGAATGCGGACAATGTCTTGGTCAACGCTACTCGGTGTGTCGCGCGTCTTGACCGAGATTATGACCGGCTGGTCTAGGAAGTCGCCGATGAGTTTCTGAATATCCTTTCCCATCGTCGCCGAGAAAAATAGTGTGTGACGCTCCTTGCGCATCTTGCTTAAGATAGAGCGCATATCGTCAATGAAGCCCATGTCCAACATACGATCAGCCTCGTCAAGGACGACCGTGCCGAATCCGGAAAGATTGAGTGATTTCCTCTCCATCAAGTCCTTCAAACGCCCCGGAGTGCCGATAACAAATGCTGGGTTGTGCTTCAGTTGAGAAATCTGCGGGCCGATGTTAGCACCGCCCACCGCGACCATGCCGCGCAAGCCTGAGCCGCGCGCGAAGCCGGCAAGTTCTTTTTCTATCTGCACCGCAAGCTCGCGCGTCGGAGCCATAATGAGAATGCGCTCGCCCTTCTGCTTCATCACCTTATCAATAAGAGGAATGAGAAACGCAGCCGTCTTCCCCGTTCCCGTCTCGGCGAGACCGACGACATCTTGGCCGAGAAGAACGTGCGGAATAATCTTGTCCTGAATCGGAGTAGGCGATTCATATTTTTTCGCCATGATGTTCTTCTTCAAATGCTCGCCTATGTCGAAGTCGGAGAACTTGTGTTCCGCGACAAATACCGGCTCCTCTGTCGTGACGACCGTCTTGTTCATAAATTTAGAGATTTCAGCCTCGGTCTCGCCGAATACGCCGAAGCCCTTGCCTCGCCGACCCGCGCTACGCCCGAAGCTCCGGCGAGGCGAGAACGGGCCGCGTGAAGACGGGCGCCGCGCATGTCTAAACTGCCCGCCTCCGCGAGTTCTAAAACCGCTTCGGCGAGGCGAAGCAGACTGATGATTCCAACGCCCTATTTGCATGTATGTGTGTTAACTAATTAATACTGTCTATCTTGACCTTGAGAAGCGGCTGACGATGCCCCTTACGCTTGTAGTAGCGGCTCTTCGGCTTATATTTGACCACCTCAACCTTCTTGCCAAGACCGGCGAAGGCAACAGTGCCCTTGACCTCTGCACCTTTAATTGACGGTGCACCGATGGTCGTGTCCGAGCCGTTGTCTACGAGGAGCACCTCGTTAAATACAACCGAGTCACCGACTTTCCAGCCCGGTTTACCCTGAGCTTTGTCGAAGGGGAGCTTCTCTATAGCAATAGTGTCGCCCTTGGAGACGACATACTGCTTCCCTCCGGTCTTGATTACGGCCACTTCCATAGTCCTTACAATTTAACACGCTTCTATAAAAAAGGAAAGTCCAGCGACAGGCTTGTTACTTCTTGTAGACCTTGTCGCCTTCGCAGATATGGCCGGAGACTTTCATTCCCACTTCGTCGCCTTTTTTAGCCGAAGCGACATCCTTGTGGTTAATCTGCATGGAAGAAATCTTTTCCTCAACGTCGCGCTCGTTCCCTTTAAAGTGGAGCGTGTCGCCCACTACAACGCTCCCCGAAAGCTTAACGATAACCACGCCTATCTTCCGATAGAGGTGCGTGACCTTCCCCACGGGACTTTCTTTTTCTTTGGTTTTAGGCATATCGCTTTATATGGTAGCCCTACCGCAGTAGGAGTCAAGTGCCTTATTCTTCCGACATCGCTGATTTATTCAAAAGTTCGGGCTCAATGCCGAGTTTGGAGTCGGCGATGCGGTAGACGTTCTTGGTTACATAGGGCTGCCCTATGTAATCGCTGAATGCAACATTACTCCTCTGCCGCTGGTTTGTCCAGTAGCTCGGGTTCGATGCCGATTTTGGCGTCAGCGATGCGGTACACGTCTTTGTCTATCTTGCCGAGCTCTTTATAGCCCGCGTTGTAGTGCGACACGCTCGTGCCGAGCGAGACGCCGAGCTTTTTATAAAATTGTTCGTAAGCTGCCACGTGCTTCCCCAGCTCCCCCACCCTCTGCTGTATCTCTACTGCTTTCTCTTCTATCTTCAACGCCTTGAGCCCCTGCATTACTGTTTGTAAATAAGCCAAGAAAGACGTCGGCGAGACTATTATCACTTTATATTTCCCTGCCGCGCGTTGTATGAGATTCTCATCTTCACCGCCGCCAACTTGATTAGTGAGAAGGTCGTAATAGATGCCCTCGGAGGGGATGAACATAAATGCGAAGTCCATCGTGTTCTCTTCGGGCCGGATATACTTCGCCGTCTCCGTGATGCGAAGTTTTAGGTCGTTCACAAACGCCTTCTCAAACGCCGGTTTCTCTGCTTCGTTCGCGTGCACAAGACGATTGTAGTTATCCAGCGAAAACTTGGAGTCTACTGGCACGATTTTGTCGCTCACAAAAACAGCCGCGTCTACTATTTCCCCATTTTTAAATGCGTACTGCATCTGATACATGCCGGGCGGCAATACATTTTTTAGAACAGTTTCTAGATAATACTCGCCCAGAATTCCCCTTTGCTTTGGATTTTTCAAAATGTCTTGCAGGTTCTGAAGCTGCTTGGCGAAGCCTTGGGTCTGTCTCCCTATTTCCTTTACGCTTGTAACTTCCCGCGTCATTCCGCGCAACTCGCCTGCTATCGCCTGCATCTGCTGTTGCAGGAGAATCATCGCGCTGTCCTTTCCTTCTTCAGTCGGCGCTTCGCGCTGTCGCAACAAAAAGTACACAAGAACTACAACAACAATAGCGAGAGCGACGGTCACGATATCCATATGTATAGTATACTGCTCATATGACTATCCACGAAACAATAAAAAAGTCTATTCCCGATGCACTCCGCGCGCATGACGAAGTAAAGCTCAGGACAGTCCGCTCGCTTGTCGCCGCGATGACGAACGAAGTTGTGGCGAAAAAGAGGAAGCCCGACGAATACCTCAACGATGATGAGGCATTGGCTGTTATAAAACGGGCAGTAAATCAGCGCAAAGATTCAATAGAGCAGTTTGAGAAAGCGTCTCGTAATGATTTGGTTGAACCGGAGAAAGCTGAACTCGCTATTCTTGAATCGTATCTCCCCTCTATGATGAGCCGTGACGAGATTATGGCTGTTGCAAAAGCGAAGATGGCGGAACTCGGTGTGTCCAACAAGACTGATACTGGTAAGTTCACCGGCACAATTATGAAAGAATTAAAAGGTAAAGCCGACGGCGCGGATGTGAAGGAGGTTGTGGATTCGCTACTTTCATAACTTCTCTTTTCAAATTTAGTGTTGTATAATCTCTTTGGCTGTACCCTACGTAACGTAACCAACCGAAAGGATTAGAGATGAAAACTGCTGTAATCGCATTGATTACTGAAAATAGTTCGCTCGGACAAAGCATCGGTTGTTTGACCCCGATAAAAAAGGAGATGCGACTCGGTCGTCTCGTTCGAGTATGTAATCGAATGGCAGACGGACGACCTCGTGGTTGTGTCAGCATCAATATAATTGGGGCCCATTCCGACATACTGGGTTCATGCATATCGATTGCATTTCATCTTGCGCCGTCCCCACGTCCAATTTCAGTTGTGGACTTATCGCGGCGGGCGGATGCGATTCGCAACTGGTTGCGGGATGAGTTCAATGTCGAGGCATTCGACGAGAAAACGTTTCTGTCACGCGTTGAATTCTGCGATTATTTGCGAGACCCGCTCGCCGTGATGTGAACAAGTTCCACCGTCCTCGGAGCCGCCACGCGCGGCTCCTTGCTTTTTAACCGTGTGCCCAGCATACTTTGATTATGTCCAACCCTATGGAGGGACGAAAAATGGACCCAAAGCTGGCGAAGATTCTAGCTGAACACGCTGTACCCAATAAGAAACCGCCTGCCGAGGAAATCGCGGCAAATGATCCTCTCTCGCAGGACGTACCTATTACTACGCAGGCGCCCGATTTGTTTGAAAGAATGTATCCTCTCCTCGCAAAGAAATTACGGCGCCGAAAGGGCGGGGCTGGGCAACGTTAGGTTCCCGATTGACTTCACTTACGAGTAAGGGATATGCCGGCGGTGGCAACGCCGGCTTTTTTTTGTTATAAAACATAGACGGCCCTATCGTCTATCGGCTAGGACACATCCTTCTCAAGGATGGAAGCGCGGTTCGATTCCGCGTAGGGTCACCACAGTAGAGATTAAACCCATTTTCGGGAAATCCGTTTTTGCCTGCGCGAGAGAAAGCCATTGATTCTGCGGGGCGCCGCGCGCTTCGCGCGCGTGAAGGGTGAGGTTCGAGCCGAAGACTTTTTGGAGGGAGGATTTTTTGGAGGGGTAGTTCTGACTTTGGGCTATTCCCGTAAGCGCTTGCGCTTCGTTTATCCACTCTCGCATCGGTTCGAGCCACACGGCGGCGTTTCGTTCAAGACCGAGGATGGACTCCTCGACTGACCGCTTTTGCGACATCAATTCACGTTTGCGCGAGAGATATTCCCCGCGCTCAATATCCTGCTCCACAAAGAGGTCGGTGATGCGGGCAATTTTGCCGTCCAATTCGGCAATCTTTGACCGCATCTCTTGAACAGACGCCGCCGCGTTTTGAGAGTCATTTTTTGCATCTCGATCGGCTAGGCGGTTGAGTTCCGCCGCCCACTCGGGCGGGAGGACAAAACGAGCGAGAAGTTCTGAAAGTTGAAAATCCAATGCTTCCTCGCGTACATACGGCTGAGTGCAAGGGACAGCAGACTTTTTGGTACAACGATAATAAACATACCGATGCGTGTTGCCGTTCTTCTGGTGTTTCAGTTTGTCCTCGGCGGTGATGCTCATACCACACTCGCCACAGTGCAAGAGCCCGCAATATGCTTGCGGCTCATTGGTCAGTTTGTAGTGAGCACGGCCGCGAAGCGTCAACACTTTCTGCACGGCATCAAAAAGTTCTTTCTTCACGATGGGCGTATGCTTGCCCTCGTACATCTCTCCACTGTATTTGAAATGGCCGTAATAAAAAGGATTGGAGAGCAGAAAAGATATTTGGTCTCTCTTTAGGGGCTTACCACCACCCTTTCTCCACGACCCTCTCGTCGCGCCTGTTTTGATGTCATTCTGAAAAAGAAAATTAGCAACATCTTCAAGTCGAGATTCGTTCTTCGCGTACAATTCAAATGCCTTGCGCACGAGCGGCGCTTTCTTCCGATCCACGACGATAGTCTTGGTACGCGGGTCGTTCAGATAGCCGAGAGGTGCGAGACTTGGATAGATACCGAGACGCGCTTTCTGGCGCAGACCCCTTGTCACATTCACGCTCAAGTCGCGGATGTACTGATTCGCCATACCGAACTCGACCGACATCATAAGTACGTTGTCGGCGGGATAATAACCACGGTCGTGTGTTTGGATATGGGTGATAACACTATTCTGCAAAAGCCACTGTATCTGTCCGCCGTCCACGGGATTACGCGACAAGCGGTCAAGCTTCCAGCAGACAATGCCTTGCGCTTCACCCTTTTGTATCCGCGCCATCATCTCGTTGAACACAGGACGGCCCGGCATCTTCGCCGAGCGCTTTTCTACGAATATCTCAACGACGTTGAGTTGTTCGCGCTTCGCAATCGCGCGCAACTCCGCAAGTTGCGATTCGATGGACAAAACCTGTTTGTCCTCGACATCGGTACTTTTGCGTGCGTAGAGAAAATAGCGCATAGATTTAGAAACAATGTGCATAATCCGCGTAAGTTTCTTTTACTATACTTTGCCACCAAGCCGTTTCGTGAGAACCTCTGATATCGCCCTTGCCGTATACCAGCAAAACGTGCACGGTCTTCGTTTCTTTTTGTACGGCAATGATACAGCGATTACCTGACCCGTGCCGCGACTCTTGCGTCCCGGCAACGCGAAACTCAGTTTTGCAAATCAGGATGCCTTGATGATCAACAATCGTCTCAACGAAGTTGTTGACACCGATAAGCGTCTCGATACGCTTAAACTCCTCCTCAATGGCTTTCCACGTTACCTCCCATGCCCCTCGGTACTTCTTCTTGAAATTGGAAACGAAATGTCGCTCTGCGTACTTCTCAACTTCAACTGCGTAATTACTACTAGTAGACATGGTCGGGGTCTTCCTGAGTGATGAGCTCGTACGGAATAACCTCGTCCGGAGCACAAAGCTTGTAAGGAAGTTGTTCGTGCGTGAAGTTCACGATCTCCTGTGTACGCTTGCCTTTCCACTTTTCCGAGATTTTCTTTATAAGTACTTTTTCTTCGGCATCAAGACAATCAAGTTTTTGTTTCATCGTACCTGCACCAAGACGAACGAGAAGAGCATCATCCTTACGATCGATTGTGATTTTTCCATCCTCCTCTAATTCTGCAAGCGCGCGGAAGTACGGGTCAGGAACAGGTCCGTACGCGCGACGGAGATATTGCATACCGCTCATGCTTTCGAGTTTTTTGTAGTACCAGGCAAAGTCGGCGAGATACAAGAGTTTTGCAAGTTTCGTTTTAGGCACTCGCCCGTCTCGTTCGGATACCGATGCTTGGAGGAATGCGAGGACCATCTGTTTATATTTCACATACTGCGGAATAGCAGCACTCAGTAGTTCTTCTATAGAAATCCCATATAAATCACAAACTCTCTCTGCTTCCGGCAGGCTTAATTCTCGAGTGCCCCGTTCAATTGCCATATAGGATTGACGGGACAAAGCCAGTTTTTCAGCGACGACAGCCTGGGAGAACCCTCTCTGGATTCGCAAACTCTTTATAAGCGGCGCGTATTTTGTGCTCATATAGGCATCATATCACAAGATGTCTGAAATGTGGACATCATGTGTATAACTTTCTGACGTATGTATGCTATAATTCTTTCAATTCGGGAGCCCGAGGATTATCAGCTAAAGTTCATGGTGTATGGCCCATTCAAAAACAACGAGTAAGGCGGTGGCGAGCAGGGCATCGAAAATACTCAGCAATCCACGTTCAAGCAAGGCGGCAAAAAGTGCTGCGGCGAGCGCACTCTCACAACGGCATCGTGCATAAAGGGAAAACATCTAGACAAAGTCGCGCCTGCTGTGCGCGATTTTGTTTCTAGGGAGCTTCGCTGGTCTCAGACCCGCCAGCGAAGGGGCTGGTGTGCGCACGGGTGGGCGGGGCAAACACACGATGAATTTGTATGGGTATTCCCCTCCAAAAAATCCTCTCTCCAAAAAGTCTTCGGCTTCTGAATTTTTGAACCTCCCCCACGCGCGCGAAGCGCGCGGCGCCCCGCAGAATCAATGGCTTTCTCTCGCGCAGGCAAAAACGGATTTCCCGAAAATGGGTTTAATCTCTACTGTGGTGACATTATACAACCAAGCTCGAACCTATTTCGCCCAACATCCCAACTCCTGACCTTCTCGCGCCTCGCGGACTCGGCGCTCACCGCCCGCTCGCAGACTCGCGGGCTCGCCGCCGCGGACGGCGGCCCCGAGCCCTGTCCGCGCATTTCTTCCGCCAGCTGGCGGATTGCCTTCCGGCGAATTCGCGGGGGGGGGTGAATGCATGGAGCGGCAGGGCGAGGGTTTTGGGTTTCCAAAAATCAAAATTTGTGGGATTATACGAGTACATGGCAAAAAAGATGAGCAGGACAGAGCTGGAAGCAACTATAAATACCCTGAAAGGCGAACTGACCCTTAAGGACTCCCAACACACGCAAGAAATTGCCAATGCCAAGGCCGTTTCCACCGCAGAAAAAGTGGCACTTCAAATTCAAATTGACAACGCAAAAGTCGAGACCGATAGACTAGAAGCAGAGGTTGAAGAGAAGCAAAATCAACTCAACGATCGAGAGCTGAAAAAACTTGCACAGGCATATAAAGACCAAGAATCCGAATATCAACTGGATGCAGAAAAATGGTTCGGTTACTCCATCAAGTCTTTTGTTATTGTGGGTGCTTCGTTCGCACTAACCCTATGGCTTGGAGAAGGAAAGCTCTGGTATGACAAAATCGAATATCATATTATCAACATTTTGACTGTGACTGCGCTGGTGTTCTCTTTGAGTCAATTTTCTCGCTTCAATAAATTGCGAATCGACTTCGCAAATAGGAAAGCAATGGCGCAGGCGTATCACAACATATTTACTTCAGTCGACGACCTAGTTATTAAAGACAGATTCCTCGACGAGGCAATTGATGTGCTATGTGCGAGACCAGATCAAAAACCGGATGCGAATACATTGCCAGAGAAATTGATTGAGAGTATTACCGAAATCGCGAAAAACTTGAGCAAGAAGTAAACGACAATGACAAAGAAACTAGTCAAAACAAACGACAATTTCTTATTTGAACGTGAAGGTCAAATACAATTCTTCGCTGATTTTGGAATAGATGCGGACGTTGAACTAACTCATAATACTGATGGAGTATATAAGGGCACGCTATTCGAGTTCAAACTTACAATTTCGGACATTAATAAAGTGCTGTTTCAGGCAATAAAGTATCTCAGCCATCGAAGAATTAAGGGTGAGCCGGTTCCAGCACAAGTACTATTAGTGGCTCTTAACGAGAAAAAATCTTATCTATTTAACTCTGGAGATTTTCTTTCAGATATAGAAAAAATCTATGCTGGCGCCGCCAGCAAAAATAATGCAGATTTTAGTACTAAAATTAAGCCGGAAAAAATCAACTTCGTTGAATCAGCAGGCATCCGGCGTGTGAAAGAAATTATAGAGGTAGAGAAATACACAAAGATAAATATCGATGTATTCGATGTTGTTGGTTGGGCGAATCGATTTTATAGCGAAAATCCTACCGCGAGTAAGATCAAACTCTTTAAAGAGTTACGCGCTCCTAAGCATTTTGCCGTCTATATCCATCCATGGACAGGCAACGAGAAGGATTTCAAGTACATTATGGATTTGCTTAACGACAAGCAGAACAAAAAGGAGCTTGGTGCTTTTTATACACCACCAGAATATTGTCTTAAAGCTACAGAATTGGTACGAAAAGCGATTAAACAAATTCCAAAAGGACACGACTATATCATTCTTGACCGTTGCGCGGGTACAGGGAACCTCGAGGAGTTTTTAACGGATAAAAAAGTTAACAATATTACAATTGGCGAACTGAGTCGCTACATTGATAAATCATTGGAGACAAAGTATCTGCAGGATAAGGCGAAAGTCATAACGACGTTCTACAACAAACTCGATTTTAACGAAATCACTATTGGCGAATTGGAGAAACATAAAACAAAACTGTCGCTCCACGATTATATTTTTGACGATGAACTGTCTCATACCATCGTTAACACTTATGAATTGAAAGAATGGATAGTATTAAACGAACGCATTGGAGATCGTGTCAAACTCATCATTCCACCACCACAGGAAGTTAACAATAAAGAAGCTCTTGTTGAGGGTGGTCATGCGCTGAGCTCGCAATTTGTTACGGGACAACAGTCCCTCGGAATGACAAAAGAATATAGCGAGAGCATTGCTATGCTCCTAGGGTTTGTTAAGGATAAAAAGACCAACATCATTTTGTATGAAAATCCTCCATATCGTGATGAAACTTCGAATACACATTTGGCTAGTAGAGGGAAAGCCAAAAACATCATTAAAGAAGAAATGGCAGCCGAAAAAAGCTGGGGTGCCACGCAAAATGATGTTGCCAATCAATTTATATATGCAGCTTGGAAGCATTATTTAACGAAACCAAACGACGCTTTCGTATTGTTTAGCCCCATTAAATATTGGAAATCACTCCGCCTCGGCGAGCATAAATTTATTGACGGCTTTTTATTTAACCGTGCCCATTTTCACGCAGGTGCGTCGGCTATAAGTTGTATTTTGTGGCTAAACGAACCAGAGAGTAGAGAGGAGCTGATACTTAAAGCTTTCGATATTGATACGAAAAATACTCTAGAGCAGGACGACGACGAGATTGTTTATTTCAAAGATATCAAAGTTAGAAAAGTTTATGAATCCCTAAAGCCATTTTTCGATAAACGTAAGTTCGACGATGATATCGATGGTTCAATTATTGCAGATCTGTCCGGGGTCGAATCATTGAAAGAATTCTCGAAAAAACCTATATACAACAAGAACATCGTGGGGCATATCAGAATTACAAGCTATAACCTTGACCCAATCAGCATGTCTTTGACCAGAGTGATTACTCACAATGGTCTTATGAAAACCATAGGTTTCTACCTAAGATCCGACAACTTTATTGATAAGCTGCCATTATTTGCCGCCAAGCTATACCCTCAGAAAAATTGGTACGAACGCGATGTGTATTTTACCACTGCTGATGGCGGAGATCGATATCTCGAAGATAAGGATTTTCTTAAGACATGTTTTATATTCGCTTGTCTGAGTCAACGCAACCACTGTCTCAGTTTCAATGGTAGCGATGGTCGACTTTACAGGAACGAGCTTTGTCTAGATGTGGGAACGATAGCGAAAAGTAAGCTAAACGAATTTAAGCTGACTAAAGATGAACAGGATTTGTTGGGTGCTTTTGATTATGTGTTAACGAAGGCGAAAACCACAAAAAACTACAACAAGAAATATACATACGGTACGTACCAGATTGATGAAGAGCTTAACACGCGTAATAAAAATGAAAATGGTGAGTGGATTTACGACTACCCAGAACTCAACACGGCAATTAACAGCTTAAAGACCAAATTGGCTAAATATTACGAAACTACTATTCAACCAAAGCTGTTCAAATACGAATTACTGAAGTAGCTAGGGATCCAGCTTCGCCACTTCTTTCTCGTAATCCTCGAACACCATCGGATAAGAAAAGCGCGCTATCTGAATATTCCCATTGTCTATTAATGCTTGAAACGCTCGCGCTGCAATAGACATAATTTCGTGTGCGTTCTCCTTTGTAACCTTTGCGGGTTCTATGCCCCTTGCCGCCTTATCTGTATCGTAATAAAGTCCGCTCCACTTCACATGCTCGTAAGCTTTGCTTGCAACCAGAACCTCAAATGGCTTGCCTAGCTTCCACCCCTCTTGTGCGGCTTTTATAAGTTTTCGCACCTCTACTTCTGATATGTTTTGGAAATCTACTTTTGCCTCTCGGTACTTCTTCCTTACTTCTTGAGTGGTAAAAAGCGCCGCTACCGCTGCTTGTTTAGAGATATGCAATTTTGATTTGTCGTATTTAAATGTGGGATCTTCACTCCATTGAGTTAATAGGAATTTCCCAATTTCCTCGAAAGAAATCATTGCCAAAGCCAAAGCGCTCGCATACCGCTTATTATTAATCAGGATATGGGCATCCGTCGCAAGTCGCCACGCATTGCTCAACATCGGGTTACCATCGACACCCATCTGCAATGCTAGATTTTCGGGGGTAAAGTTGCGACCAAACATTATCCATCCTAAAACATAAAACAGCATTTTATAGTAATAAAACCTGATAGAACCCCAAATGGAATCGGGCGGCTGGTCTTGCTCCACAAATCTGTCCGGTTGGCTCATGTTGTTTCCCCCATTCTTACATTTACGACAGGAGTGTTCCAGTATCGTACCTGTAGTACAATTCCCCTATGAATTATGTCGTTTTAATCATTGTCGCCCTCGCAGGCATCACGCTTGGGATGTATATCGCTCGGCGAAACGCGAACAGCGGATTTATCGCCAAGCAGATTGAACAGAAGACAGAGAATAAGCAGAAAATCCTCGCGTTTGTGCAGGAGCACGGGAAAATCCAGAACAACGATGTGGAGAAATTAGCCGGTGTATCTAACGCAACCGCCGAGCGGTACCTGGACGAGCTTGAAAAGGAAGGGAGCATCACCCAGCATGGCTCAATCGGCCAAAGCGTCTTTTACACTACCAAGAGCGAATAACTCACCCTGTTGAGTTATTCGCCCGAAGCAGGGCTCGGCTGTGCGCTAGAATCTAGGTATGCCCCCAGAAGAAACCGCCGTACCTGAAGTGTCGGAGCCCGCCATTGAATCGCCGAGCCCGGCGATGGAGGCTCCGGTTGAAGCTCCCGCCCCTGAACCTGTGCAAGTTACTCCTGAACCGGCTCCTGCCCCTGCGGAACCCGCCCCAGCCCCTGAAACGGCTCAACCCCCAACCCCAACGGCTCAAATACCGCCAAATGAGCCGTTGCCTCCCGAACCTGAGCCGATTGAACCCACTCCCGAGCCGCAGTCCTCGGCGGCTCCAGTACAAACCGGTATCCTGCACGCCGCCCGCGAAATCCTCGTGAAAGCCCGCGTCGCAATCCAAGATCGCAAGCGAAAAAAGCGAAACAAGATAATGCAAGCACTGGCAACGAAAAACAAAATCACCAACGACGAAGTAGAAAAGCTCCTGTATGTGTCAGACGCGACGGCAACGCGATACTTATCTGCGCTCAAAAAAGAGGGGAAAATAATTCAAGTCGGCAAACAAGGCAAAGGCATTTTGTATATCAAAACTCCGTAAGGGAGTCCTCGCCTGCGCGCACGGGTGGGAGAAGTCCGCTCGTCTTCGAGCGGACTTGGGGCAAGCATTTGCATTTGCCTCGGGGCTGTTTCCGCTTGGCGTCCAATGGCGAAGGACGAGCGCCGACCCTCATCGAAGTCGGGCGGATGAGAAGCGAAAGCGACAAGACAAACACACGAATGAAAACGAGGAGAGGGGTTGTGCGAAGGGCGGACTCCGAAGGAACGAGGAGGAGCCCGAGCTGGGGAGAGGATTCCTTCCTCTCCCCAAACAAGAGCCGCCCCGAGCTCCCGACC
>Ga0209542_10004963_pt1 | contig 26975 bp, 27 predicted proteins | sample RifCSPhighO2_01_FD_184028 | JGI IMG/M metagenome (GOLD analysis project Ga0209542, IMG submission 184028) | Soil microbial communities from Rifle, Colorado - Rifle CSP2_plank highO2_0.1 (SPAdes) (version 2) | ecosystem: Environmental > Terrestrial > Deep subsurface > Rock core/Sediment ...
CGCGGCGAGCATTCCGACTTGTCCCCAGCGAAAAAGTTGAAAAGTTTTGAATTGTGGACCTACGGGGAGTCGAACCCCGGCTTCCTGCATGCCATGCAGGCGTTATACCGCTTAACTATAGGCCCAGTGTCATTGATGATAAAATGAATATATAGTATAAACAAGTGTTGCCACGCAGTTCCTTGTAGACGCCCTCGTAGTTCAATGGATAGAACACTGCACTCCTAACGCGGCAATAGAGGTTCGATTCCTCTCGAGGGCACGGGCCGTTAGCTTAGTGGCAGAGCACCCGGTTTGCATCCGGGAGATGCGGGTTCGATTCCCGCACGGTCCACAATTCAAGATTTCGCGAAAGTATCGCCTCGGGGCTTTCCTTTTTCCAAAGTTTCCCCTAGAGTATGTTCTATAATAAGGGGGCAGATGAACGGTGGGGTGGCTGAGTGGCCGAAGGCGCCGCACTCGAAATGCGGTATACTCGAAAGGGTATCGTGAGTTCGAATCTCACCCCCACCGCAGATTTCTTTTGTAGCCCGACCAGCGAGCTCCAAAAGAAATCCTTTGGGGTGAGATTCGAACGGGAAAGGGGTCGGGAAAACGGAAGTTTTCCCGTGTAGGAAAAAGGCCCAAGTGGCCGAGTTAAAAACCGAGAGGTTGTTAAAAGCGAGCGTAGCGAGCACGTTCGAATAGCGAAGCGCTCACCCCCACCGCAACAAAAAACCAAGCACATAATCGTTATGTGCTCGGTGGTTATTTTTTCACCGGTACCTGCTTCGGAAAGTAGCCGGTGCGGGTGCGGACGTCCAGATCTCTCTTCTTCGGATCTTTGACCCGGATCTCGACCCTGCGAAAGCTCTGGTCTGCGGAACTGACGCTCGAGTAATAGCCGATGGTGTATTGGTTTCGGATGTCGTGCGCAATGATATTGCACACCTCCTCAATGTCCACTGGGTTATTGTTGGGAAAGAAGGCGAGGCCCCCGGACGCATCGACGATCTCTTGGATAGCCCGCTTCGCGGCGCGAGCCGCTCCCCTGTCTTCTTCTCCCAGGACACCGACCACGTAAATGATCGCATTGCTCTTTTGTATTTCCGCAATGGTTTTCCTAAGGGTTAACTTGCTCGCGTGGTCCTCTCCGTCGGTTACCACGAGGAGCGCCTTCTTGTCCCGCTTTCCGTTCTCCATAAGATAATCCATCGAACCCACGATGGCATCGTATACTGCGGTGTTTCCCCTGCCCGTAACGTTCCCGAGAGCTTCTTCAAGCTCGCTTACGCTGCTCGTAAACTCCTGGTCAAGGAAAAACTCGTCGCTGAAGTTCACCACGAACGTCTCGTCGTAGGGATTCGAGGACTCGACGAACGCAAGCGCCGCCGCGTTCACGCTGTCGCGCTTGTCACGCATACTGCCGCTATTGTCGATCACAAGCCCTACCGATACGGGGATATCCTCGTGCTTCGCGATCGCGAGCTTCTGCAATATCTTATTTTCAAATACGGAGAAGCTTTCTGCGGGAAGGTCGGTTACAAACTTTCCATTCTTGTCGAGCACCGTTGTGGGAAGCACCACAAGATTCACATCCTTGCGGATAACATACCCGCCTCGCTGCCCCTCCTGCGCCATGACGCGCGAAAAAGGAGGGGTGATGGACGCAAGCATCACCATGCTCATGAAAACCGGCGCGAAACCCAAAAGTCGTGGCTTCATACCGTTTTCCCTCCTTTTCAAAGTCGTCTATTTCCACGCTAGCAATAGGTTGCGGCCGCGTCAAATGCTACAATGAACGATATGTCTGACCGAGAGGTTGTCTCCACCATTAAAAAAGTAATGCCCGCGGTGGTTTCGATTGCAATCGCGAAGCATCTTGAAGACCTTGAAAAAGAAATTCCGAAGGATCTCTATCCCTTCCTTCCGGGCGGACCGGACGGCAAAAAACTGAAAATTCCTCCGAGTATGGTAGATCGGCGTGGAATGGTTGAGATTGGCGGCGGCTCCGGATTCGTCGTGGATCCATCGGGCGTTATCCTCACCAACAAGCACGTCATCAGTGATTCAAGCGCGGAGTATACCGTTATTATGAACGACGGAAAACGCTTTCCCGCAAAGGTGTGGAGCCGCGACCCCATAAACGACGTTGCGATCATAAAGATCGACGCTAAAAACCTCTCGTGCATTGAGCTCGGCGACGCCACAAAACTCGAACTCGGCGAATCCGTGATCGCGATTGGAAACGCTCTGGGCATTTTCAAAAACACGGTGTCCTTAGGTATCGTCTCGGGCCTCTCCCGCTCTATTTCGGCACAGGCGGAACCGGATGCCCCGCCCCAGGAACTCCGCGGGCTCATTCAGACGGATGCCGCGATTAACCCCGGAAATTCCGGCGGGCCACTCGTCGACATGAGAGGACTCGCAATCGGCGTGAACGCGGCAATCGTCTTCGGCGCGCAGAACATCGGCTTCGCCATCCCCATCAACACCGCGCATCGTGATTTGAACGACATAAAAAAATACGGCCGCATTCGACGCCCATTGCTCGGCCTCCGCTATATGATGATCGACGACAATCTCAAAGACCGCATGACGCTTCCCATAAATTACGGGGCGTTCGTCGTTGGCGAAGGACCGAACGACGCGGGCGTGGTTCCCGGAAGTCCCGCGCAAAAAGCCGGCCTTAAGGAGAAAGACATTGTGCTCGAATTCAACGCGAAACGTCTCGACCGCGAACACCCCATCCAGGACTTTTTAGAGAACATGAACGTCGGCGAACAAGTGGAACTCCTCGTTATGCGGAACGGCAAACGGCTCAAGGTAAAACTCGCGCTCGTGGAGCGGAAGTAGCTCCAGTTTTTCATTTGAAAGCACCGGCGGTTCGCACGCTCCGGCGGCGTGCGCCCACCTACGCTCTCGACCGCAAAACCGAGCACATAAAAACTTTATGTGCTCGGACCAAGCTTTTGCGGCCTCCGAGAGTTGCTTTCAAATCAAAAACCTCCGCGAGGGTGGGAATAAAGAATTACAATTCCATTGCCACGATGCCGAATTTTTTTATCTTTGCTTTATAACCGGAATAACCGTAGTAAATCCGGCTCATTTCCTTTGGCGACGAAACCGACGGAATAATTTTTTTGAGCGGTATCGCGCGCAACATCGCCGCGATCGTCTTGAAATGACGTGCGCGTTTTACTTTCTTTTTGAGCTTCTCTTTGCCGCAGACGAATACCAGCAAATCTCCCGCTTTAATACTTCTGTACCGCTCAGTACCAGCTCGTGTTTCAACAACTTTCAAGCCACGTTTTAATTCGTTGAAGTCGTCTCTATCGATTGCCCGAAATCGCAACGTCCACGTTTTCATATTACTTAATGAAGAAGTGTTCCGCCCGTAACAGTTCTCGCGCGGCGTATTTTGGAAACCCGGCGAAGCGGGGACCATCCATTTGTGATTTGTGGAACCGCAGTGCCCGCTTTTTGACGCGCGCGTTGATGGGAACGGTGGTATTCGGCGTTCGGAACGCGATGCTCCTGCGATAGTGGCCATGCCGCCTCCTTTGCTTCAGCCAACTTGTGGCGTCGTCCGCAAACCTCGGCGAAAGCGCAAAAGCGACGTACGGAACCTTGAGCCGATGCGCCGCACGTTTCGCGGCACGCCCCACGGTGATGTGGTCCGTGTGTCCCGAAATACCATCTGCACCGAAACCGAGAATGAAATCCGGCTTTACTTTTTTCGCGAATGCCAATGTTTTCCGGAAAAGCATTTCCGGATGAAAGCGGAGTTTTCCGTCGGGCATGCCCAACATATACACCTTCGAAACCCCAAGAAACCGAGAAGCGGCCAGAAGTTCTCCTTTACGGATTCGCTTCAGCTCCGCATCGCTTATGGGACGCGCGAGATGCGACTTTCCCTTTTCGCCAAGCGTGGCGCACGCTACGAACGTCTTCCCGCCGCGCTTACGATTCTCGTGCATCGTCCCCGCCGCGGCAAAACTTTCGTCATCGGGATGGGCAACACAGATCAAAAGCCGCTTCCCTAAAAACGGCACGTGTGTATTACTCATGGGGTTGTCCCATGAAGAATGGGAAAATACGCGACATGGAGGCGGTCGAAGATGCGCCCGCAGGGACGATTGCTACGGCAAATTTCTGCACAACGCCCGAACGCCACACAAAAAGCGCCACGCCGGCGATGAGGATCATGAAGAAAATCTTAAACGCTTGAGCCATTGCGTGAAGAGGTTATATTACAATATTTACAAGTTTTTTGGGAACGTAAATCAGCTTTTTCGCGGCTTTCCCTGCCAAAAACGATTTAACTTTCTCATTCTCAAGCGCCAGCTCTTTCGCTTGTTGCTCCGTGATGCCCGAATCAATCTCAACCGTATCCCGCACCTTCCCGTTCACTTGGAGTACGAGTATAAACTTCTCCTCAACCAAAAGCTTCGGGTCGTATTCAGGCCACGGTTCTCGGTGAATCGAGGTCTTATGGCCCAACACCTCGCGCCAGATCTCTTCCGCCATGTGCGGCGCGAAGGGGGCGAGAAGTTTCGCGAATATTTGGCACGTAGCACCGGACAGCTGACGACTCTTTTCCGTCTCGTTCAGTAATATCATAAGGGCGCTCACGGCGGTGTTGTAGTGCAAATTCTCGATATCCTCGGTAACTTTCTTGATGGTTTTATGCAGGAGTGTCAAAAACTCTTTTGAATCCTCGGCGTCTTTTCCTGTGCGCCCTTTTTCGCCATACAACTTCCACGCCCTTTTCAAGAACCGCTCAACACCTAGAATGCCCGCGTCACGAAAATCACCTCCCTCTTCGAACGGCGCGAGGAACATAAGGTACATCCGCAAAACGTCCGCCCCGAAATTCTTGATATATTCATCGGGGTTTATCACGTTCCCCTTCGATTTCGACATCTTCGCGCCGTCTTTGATAAGAAGCCCGTGCGCGCGGAATTTCTTGAAGGGTTCCTCGAATTTCACGAGCCCCCGGTCGTGAAGCGCCATAGCAACAAAGCGGACATAAAGAAGATGAAGCACCGCGTGTTCGGCGCCACCGGTATACATATTGACCGGGAGCCAACGCTCGGCGCGTTTCGCGTTGATCGCCATCTTTTCATTTGCCGTATCGAGATAACGCAAATAGTACCATGCAGAATCGAGGAACGTGTCCGAAACATCCGTTTCGCGCCGCGCCGCGCCGCCGCACGAAGGGCACTTCGTTTCATGGAATGATTTTTCTGCCGCCAGGGGCGATGTTCCGCTTCCCGTCGGCCGGAAATTCTTGATATGCGGAAGCTCAACCGGAAGGTCCTCTTCGGGTATCGCATGGATAATATACTCCTCCCCCTCGAAGGTCGCGTAATCTATACCGTATCGCAATCCTGACACTTGACGCTTGACACTTGACGCTTCCCAGCATTTACGACAGTAAATGATGGGAATTGGCGGCCCCCAATAACGCTGGCGCGAGATAAGCCAATCGCGCAACCGGAATTGTGTTTTCCGTTCACCCCCAACCGCTTTCGTGATTTCCCATTTCGTTTTTTCGGAATCCAACCCCGAGAACTTACCGGAGTTCACAAGAACGCCCGAACCGGCATATGTTACAATTTTTTTTCTGAATAAACCCAGCGCATATGTATGGGTCGCTGGTCCGAGAAACGACTCGAGTTCGTCAAGGGTGAGCCATTTAATTTCGTGGTTTGCATTTTCTGCTTCTGAAATTGCTTCGCACGCACCGTCCTCCAGCTCAAAATAAGTAATGTGCAGATGCGCAAGGCGGTTCTCTTTTTTGGGAACGTGGTAAAACAAGCCATGGGTTACGCCAAGCTCGCGTACAAATTTTGGATGCAGAAAGCCCGTTTCTTCACGAATCTCGGCAACGCCTGCTTGCTCTGCGGTTTGCCCCTTCTCAATCCCGCCAGTGAGAAGCGTTCGCCAATTTACTTTCTTCCACTGCAAACCAATATATTTATCTTCTGACCAATGCTTCACGATTGCCATAATAGCATTGCGAACTACGATTGGTTCGCCTTCTCGGTAAACACCCGGCTCCGTCGTTTGCACATAGAGCGGCTCAATAACTTGTCGTATCGGCAACTTAAACTTCTTCGCAAACTCGAAATCCCGTTCATCGTGCGCGGGAACTGCCATAATAGCGCCTGTGCCGTAAGAGCCCAAAGCATAGTCCGCAACCCACACGGGGATTTCTTCTTTGTTCGCGGGATTTACGGCTTTTATGCCCATCAACTCGATGCCTGTTTTCGATTGTACTTCTTCCTGCCGCTGAAGCTCCGTTTTGTGTTTCGCCTCCTCAATATACTTTCGGACTTCGAGCTTGTTTAGGATTTCGGATTTCGAATTTCGAATTTCTTGTTCGAGCCAGGGATGTTCGGGGGCGAGGACAAGGTATGTCGCCCCGAACAGCGTATCGGGTCGGGTGGTAAAAACTTCTATTTCTTGACATTTGACACCTGACACCTGAAACTTTATGAACGCCCCTTCCGATTTCCCTATCCAATTCCGCTGGGCAATTTTTACTTTTTCTGACCAATCAAGCCCGTCTAGGTTTTTGAGTAATCGCTCGGCATAATCCGTTATCTTAAAAAACCATTGCTCGAGCTCTTTTTTTTCCACCTCGGCACTGCACCGCTCGCATTTCCCGGCGATAACCTGTTCATCCGAAAGCACGGTTAAATCCTTCGGGCACCAATTCACCGACTGCTTTTTTCGGTACGCCAAGCCATTCTTCCACATTTGCACGAAGATCCACTGCGTCCAGCGGTAATATTCCGGGTCATAGGTTTCGAGGCGCTCGTCCCACGCAAAACCGTTCCCGATGGACTGAAGCTGCTCGTAAAAACGTTTTTCGGACGTCTTCGCCTGGTCCGCCGGATGTGCGCCAATCTTCAGGGCATAGTTCTCCGAATGTATCCCGAAGCCATCAAGCCCAATCGGCTCGAACACATCGTTCCCCTGCATGCGCTTCATGCGGCCATAGATATCTGCGCCCGTGAAAGCGTACATGTTCCCCACGTGAAGCCCCTCGGCCGAGGGGTACGGGAACATCATGAGGTTATAAAACGGCTTCCGCCTGCCCTGAGCTTGTCGAAGGGCACCGTCCAAATCCGGCTCGTATACCTTCTCCTCAAGCCACTTTTTTTGCCATTTCTTTTCTGTTTTTGTGTGGTCGTAATTCTCCATTCCTGAAATCATACTTCAAAATTCGGTAAATAAAAAGAGGCGATGCATGTCGCCTCTCCAAAAACTCACCGTCCGCCGAAGACGATCCGGAAACCCGTGTATAATCCGTCCCGCCGCCATCCATCGTTAATGGATACGTAGATACCCTCTCCGGGCGAACCGCCGATAAAGAGCTGGAACCGACCCTCGCGCTGGTCCTTTGCAAAAAGCTCGAGGCGCGCCGCGTAGTCGTGGAAGTGGTGCCACCCCACCTCATGCTTGGTCGCGATCACGATCCGCTTCTCGTGCCCCTTCCACAGCACTACTTCGGTAGCAAGATAGAGCGGCCGATCGTAGCCCGAGAGACCGCGGTGGAACCGAAGACCACTGAAGCTCATGGGTTGGATCCGAACCGTCGCCCGCGGTTCAAACGGCAATGCGTCGAATCGCAAGTCCGCGCCCCAAAAGATAATATTCAAATCGCCGGTATCTACCTCGGGGAACGGTCTCTGGAGACGATTCTGTACGATGCGCAGGTCTTCCGCACGATGCGACGAAAGATGCTCCGCGCCAAGTTCGATATGTACGATCGAGTTGAGCGCATACTCGTATCTCAAACCGAAGCGATAACTGGTGCCCGCGAGATTGATCCGTGAGTGCAACGTCCGCGCGCCGATTGTCTGGGAATAGACGTCGGTATATACCGTATGTTTTCCTTTTCGGTACAACGCAATGTCCGCGCCGATCAACCCTTCCCACGAATAGACCTGGGAGTTAGGGTTGCCTCCGACATACTTGCGGAAGTCCCCTTGGAACATCCCTGCGGGAAACGCGCCCTGCGGAGCGTTTGCCTGGGCCTGGAGCCGAACTCCTACGCACAAGAAAAACAACATCGCCACTACTATTTTCAGGGTTTTCACGATACACCGCCTTTCTTGAAATTGAACTGCTCCTATTCTACTCCGGGCCCATCCTTATTGCAAGGAGAAAACCCTCCCCGTACAACAGCTTCACACCTATCCCGGAGCGCATAATCATTCAAGAATGAGAACCGACACACATAAGAACTAGAACCCATCTCAAAAGTATCTTCGGCCGCGATACTGGCCACTTTCTTTCGGCACAAGGAGTAAGGACGAAGGTGTGTCCTTCGACACTCCGAGTCCGAAACGACACCGTGCCGAATGAAACTGGCCGTATCCCGAAGGGTTTTCGCTCTATTCCCGCTCCGCTACGTTGCACCTTCGTCGGAGTATCACAAGATACACCTTCCTCGGTGCGCCTTGCGGAATCGGGAACATAGCTGAAAACGCGACTTGAAGCATACTTTTGAGATGGGTTCCAGTGCTTTGCTATAGCAAAGCACTGGCGGTAGGACGCTATGAAAAGAATATCCGCTGCGCATTTTCAAATGTTTGTGCGCGCATTTCTTCAAAAGCAATCCCCTTGAGTGTCGCAAGTTTCTTGACCACCTCCACCACGTACGCCGGTTCGTTGCGCTTGCCGCGATGCGCCGCGGGCGACACGTATGGCGCGTCGGTTTCGGAAAGAAGCCGGTCGAGCGGGATCATTTTTACTATCTCGTCATAATCGCCGCTTTCCTTCCCCTTCCTCGGTAGGAACGTGATGACGCCACCGAACGTGAATGAAAAACCGAGCTCCAAAAGCGCTTGCGCGTCTTCTTTCGTGCCGGTGAAGAAGTGGACGATGCCCGGAGAAGTAGGTAGTAGGTAGCGAGTAGTATGTAGTATGTCAATAAGATTAGGAAGGGCATTTCGGCAGTGTATCATGAGCGGCTTCCCGGCTTCGTGCGCGAGTTCGATCTGCGCGATGAATGCCTTTTTTTGCTTTTCTTTTATTTCTTCGTCCGCGTCAGTCAGCACCAAGTCCGCGTTGGTCCGCGGCCGAAGGCGGAAGTAATCGAGGCCGCATTCCCCAATAGCGACCGTCTTTGGATGCATCGCGAGCTTGCGGTAACGTTCTTTGTCGAATATTTCCCCGCGGCTGGTAAAGCCGCTCATGCCTCTCCCCTCCTTCGCTGAAGCTTCTGAGGGCAAGCCAAGTTCATCCGCGTCGTGGAACGATTTTGACGTATGAATGGGATGGAGGCCGATCGCAGCGTAGAGTCCTTCGTATTTTTCCGCAAGCTCGATCGCCCGACTGGAGGTATCGTACTGCGTGCCCACGTTCACCATATGCACGCCCGCTGCAAGGGCGCGCCGGATCACTTCCTCCCGGTCCGCATCGTAAGCGGCGAACTGGACATGGGTATGGGCGTCGAAATAGGATACATCCATTAGACCAGAATTGTTTTTATGGCACCCTCGACTTTTTGGTGAAGTTCTTCGATGCTGTCGTTGTTCACGAACCGAAAACGCGGTTCTGCTTCTTCAATGCATTTCGATAAATTCTGTTTCGCGGGGTCGTCCGACTGCATTTCCCGCTGGTCGTTCGCGAGAAATTCATCAAATGATATGCGGTCCGTTTCGGTTCCCCGGAGCGCAATGCGGCCGTACCGAACCTTGGGGTCCGCGTCTACGGCGAAAAGATGAAAGTTCCCTCGCGCGCGAAGCGCGCGCACCTCTCCCACGGCACGGAGGGATTCGATCACGGAGTTCTTTCCCGATGCCACCGCCTGCTTGTGCAATTCTTCGGCAATATAACCGTGAGAATGCTCCCGACGCAAGTCGTTGCCGACCGCGACCATCGTATCCCGATTGACGGGCAAACCCCTTTTCTTTATTTCCTCCACGAGAAACTCACGCACGGAAAAATGCCTGAAATCCCTCGCAACCAGGTAATCAACAACCGTCCCCTTTCCCGCGCCGAGCGTTCCCGTGATGCCAATGATAATTTTTCTATCGTTCGTCGGAGCCATACTAACAGCGTAGCGATTTTTATTTTACTGTCCACCCGGCACCACAACGAGCACCGTGCTCGTACAACGCATACACGCTATGCGTTGTTTTGTTTACTTCAACCAGAACATATGCGCCCATAGGGAGCGGGACCTTGTTCGGCACTATGATGCATCATAGTGCCGAACAAGTGGGCAAAGCCGATGCTTTCCCTCGTCAAGCTTTATTCGATACGCGGAAAAAGCACTGCGCCCCTCTGAACGCGTAATACATCCCCGTCCCACGCAATACACTTCGAAATTTTACCCGCGGCGTCCGGGAGGTATGGTGTAACGAGCGCGGCCACATTATCCAAAACGACGACGAGGTCGAACAGCGCCTGCGCTTTTTCTTGGCTGTCCGCGATCTTCCACGGGGATTTTGCGTTTACGTATTCATCTCCGAAAGCGATAAGGTCCCATATCGCCGCGAGCGCTTCGTTAAATTTGAAACTTGCGATTTTTTCTTCTACTAATTTTTTCGTCGCCTCAATCTTCTCCGTTACACCGAACGCCGGTTTCCTGTTCGCGCCAAAATCACCGATGCCCACCCCGAGCGTAAGCACGCGCGCCGCAAAATTCCCCAACCCGTTCGCAAGGTCAGCATTATATCGCGTTTTGAATTTCTCTTCGCTGTAGTCGCCGTCGTCGTACGGCGATATTTCGCGCAAAAAATAATATCGCACCGCATCCGCGCCGTATTTCTCGACTAGCGCGATCGGGTCCACCACATTCCCCGTTGTTTTCGACATCTTAGCCCCATCCACCGTTACATATCCATGCACAAAAAGCTCTTTCGGAAGCGGAAGCTTCGCCGAAAGAAGTATCGCGGGCCAATAGACCGCGTGGAACCGCAAAATCCCCTTCCCGATAACGTGAAGGTCTGCCGGCCACCGGTCCGGTGCCGCGCTCCGGTAGACATTGAGGGCGTCGAACCATACATACATGATATGCGCAGGATCGTCCGGCACCGGTACGCCCCAGCCGCGGGCGCGCGTAACAGAACGCGAAATACTGAAGTCCTCAAGCCCCGCGCGCATAAAGCTCAACGCCTCGTTTTTCTTCCCCTCGGGAACGATGTGATACCTGTCCGACGCAATGAGTGCGTCCAACTGCTTCTGATATTTTGAGAGGCGGAAAAAATAGTTTTCCTCCTCGACTTCTTCCAGCGGCTTCCCGGAGTGCTCGAAACATTCCCCTCGTTCATTCAATTCCGCACGCGTATAAAACAGCTCGCACCCTACGCAGTACAATCCTCTATATTGCTTTTTATAAATATCGCCTGCCACGTCGCACCGCCGCCACAATTCCTGGCTTGAAGCAATGTGTTCCGGCGACGAGGACCGGTAAAACACGTCGAATTGAACGTTCAGCGCGCGCGCAAACTCAACGAACGCCTTCGCGTTCTCGTCGCACAATTGCTTCGGGCTTATGCCGAGCTTTTCGGCCGCCTGCACGTTTTTCAAAGAATTTTCATCTGCTCCTGAAACGTAAAAAACGTCCTCGCCGCGCTGGCGGTGCCAGCGCGCAACCACATCGCCTTGCACAAATTCAAGCGCGTGGCCGATGTGCGGCTTCGCGTTCACATAGGGGATCGCGACGGTAAGATAAAACTTCTTCTTCGTCATCCTCGGATTTTCGCACAAAAAAGCTCGGAAAACAAATTTGTGAGCTCGCCCCGCAACGTTATTATGGTATCCTACGACCGTGAGATACCATAATGATTTACTCTTTCGGTAGCCGTTTATTACGAACTACTACGTCGGCGGTCACGATATTCCCGGCTAAAACGCCGCGCTTGCGGGCCGCTTCCGGCTTGACCACTCCTCTACCATCTCCTGAACCACCGCCGCCGCAGGTACCGCGATAAGTATGCCGAGTATCCCGCCCACCTCGCCCCCGATGAAAAGCGAAATAATGACAATCACGGGGTGGAGCCCCACCGACCGCTTCATGAGAAGCGGCACCAAAATGTTCGATTCAAGCTGCTGGAGGATGAGGAACACAATGAGCGCATAAATGCCGAGCGGGACCGACGTGGAGAGGGCCACAAGCACCGCGATCGCTCCGGAGAGGATCGGCCCCACGAACGGCACGATTTCGAAAATGCCAGCGACCACTCCAAGAAGGAACGCGTGCTTTACGCCAAGTGCCGCCATGGCGCCCCACACCGAAAACCCCATAATAATGCTTAAGATGATCTGCGTCCGAAACCAATGTCCGATCTTCCGCTTGGAATTCTCATAAATTTTGAGTGCCTGCTTTTCGTAGTCGAGCGGAAACACGGCGCGGATAAAACGCTCCACGCCATCGCGGCTCAAACACAGGTAAAACGAACTAATAAGTACCGCAAGCGCGATGCTCACGCTCCCCACGGCGCCGGAGAAAAGATCGAACGGAGAAAAGTTCCCCGAAAAAAGCTGGGCCGATAACCCGGTTATTAACGAGTCGAACGAATGTGACGCCCGAAACCCGGCGAACATCTTCCACAATGGATTCCCGGAGGCATCCCCGTTCCCCGCGAACACGGCGTTCAAGTCGAGGATCACGAGCGGAACCACCGTATACATGAGCACGATGACACAAAAGAACCCGAGGAAAAATATCGAGATAACGCCGAGCGTCCTTGGAACGCCCTGCCGCTCGAGAAGGTTCACCACCGACTCCAAGCTCGATGAAATGATGATAGCAAGAAAGAGGCCGAAGAGTATCTGATAGCCCGAATAGAGGATCGCCGCAAACAAAACGAAGAACAGCACCCTCCAGAGGGTGCCCCATGAAACTTCGAGTGTTTTCTTTTCAGCCATAATCGTGAAGCGTGAAGCGCACAAACCCAACCGAAAATAGTGGACCTGCTGTCAGGAAGATGACCCCACCCCAATACCGAAAATTCTCCCCGACCCTATAACGATTATAACGAAAGAATCTTCTCGAACGTTACGCGGTTTTTATGGGGCCCGATAATGGCCAAGTTGAGCTTTTTGTCCTTAAAAATCCCTCGTGCGACCGCCCGCACCTCCTCCGCGGTCACCTTCTGGACCTTCAGAACGAGCTCCTTGGGCTCCACGATCCGCTTCGTAAGAACCTCCTGTCCCCCATAAAACCCGGCGAGTTCATCGGCGGTCTCGAGGTCGAGAATGAGATTTCCCACGAGGTGATCCTTCGACTTCTGAAGCTCTTTCTCGGGAACAAGCTCTCGGGCAAGACGCCGAAGTTCTTCCATGATCACCCGGAGGACCACCTCGATCTTCCCGTGCTCTACTCCCGCCGAAATCGCAAGATATCCGTGATCAAGGTAGAGATCCGAAGACGAATTCACGTAATACGCCGCTCCCAGCTCCTCTCTCACCTTCTTGAAAAGACGCGAACTCATCCCTCCTCCCAACACATCGGCGAGCACTTGGAGCGGCACCCGCCGCTTATCGAACACGGTGAACGCGCGCGCGCCTAGCACGAGGTGGCTCTGGTCCGACTCTTTGAAATGCAAAAGAATGTTGGGTTTCGCTTGGCGTTCCTTCGTTTTTTGCTTCACGACACGAACCCCGCGCTTCACGAGTCCAAAATGATCCTTGATTTGCCGCAATGTTTTCGCTCTATCAAACTTTCCCGCGACCACGACAATCGTTCGCGAAGCCACGTAATGCGCGCCTCGATATTTCAAGAAATCCTCCCGCGTAAGCGCCCGAATTACTTCTTTCGTTCCTCCCACGTTAAATCCCGCGGGCTGGTCGCCGTAAAGAAGCTCGGGAAATATATCGTGGATGTGTATCGTCGGGTTATCCTCCCGCATGTTGAGTTCTTCAATCACGACGCCCCGCTCCTTCTCTATTTCTTCGGGATTAAAGATCGGATTGAGATACAGGTCGCAGACAATGTCCACAATCTTCGAAATTTTCCTGCTCTCGACTTTCGCCCAATACCCCGTGTATTCCTGCGCGGTAAACGCGTTTGATTGCGCGCCGAGTCCCGCAAGTTCCTCCGCGATCATCCCAACTCGCGGACGGTTCACGGTTCCCTTGAACATCATGTGCTCCAGGAAATGCGAAAGGCCGTTGATGCGTTTCGTTTCATATTCCGAACCGGCTTCTACAAGCACCAAAACACTCGCCGCCAAACTTTCCTGCGGCACAAGGAGTATCCGAAGTCCGTTTTTTAATGTTAGTTTTTGGCATTTCATAGTTTTAGATAATGCGTTGTACGGTTACGATGCCCGTATCGTCGTACGGCTTTCGGTATGCGTCAATACCATGATACCGTACAACGAAATCCGATACGAGTTTCGCAAACGTACAACGTATAACGCTCGATGTGTTTCACTCCAAAATCGTATCGATGTCGTCCTGAAAACTGGCCGCGCGGGTTACGACCGCCTCGCCATACGTCCAAAGATAGCTCCGCCACCTGCCGCCCGCATAGTATTTCGCGGCGGCGCAACGTTCCCTGCTTGTTTGGGCGGTATATAAGCTGTTACAGCCGGTTATCGCGTCTTTCATATACAAAGCCGTCGCCACAAACGCGTCGGAATTGTTCCAAGGAGAAGGAGGGTTATGGCCGGTCACTTTCGCAATGGAGTCATCATATAAAACCCATGTTGATGGAATGAACTGGGCTGGTCCCATGGCGCCGCCATACACGCCATCTCTATTGGGGCAAGAAACCGTCATCACGTCGGGATTGATATTCAACGCCTTCGTTATCTCCAAAAATATCTTCTGGTTCGAAGGGCTCATCGCCGTTTTATAACTGCACTTCCCGACGTTCTGGCCGAGAGCCGACTCACGGTCGAGCACCGCGAGAATGAACGCGGGCCTGATCCCCGTCGCGCTTCCCGCGAGTTTGGCGTACTGATATGCCTCCTCGAAACTCAATTCTCCTCCGCCCAAAAGCTGGAATATCCGTGAACGGATCTGGGCGGCAGTTTCTTTCGTTTGTTTTAAAAGTTCCTGATACTTCGTCTCTTGGCCCTTCGTAACTTCAAGAAGTTTTCCTTTCTCCACCTTCACGCTGTCTACTTCTTGTTTCTGCGCGGCCTGGAACACACGCACGCTCTCGGCGTCCGCTTTCGCAAGATGAAACTGGTCCTGTTTATCCTGCAGTTGTTCTCGCAAATCGGTAACCTGCACGATGGTAGCGCGTAAACTGCTCTGGAGAAGCGTTACGTTATTAAGGTCGCTGAAAAAATCGGAAAGTTGAGGGTTTTCTAAAAATATCTGAATGAGGGGGGTTCGCTCGCTCACATACAGATTCTGCAAGAGCTCCGCGAGCGCCGCCTTGCGCGTGGCGATACTGGACTCCGTAATGGTAATCTGCGATTGCGTCTCGGCAATATTCCTGTTTAATTCCTTGAGTGTAAGATTTATCGCCTGGATCTGAAGATTGAGCTTCGCGATCTTGGAATTTAAAGTAGAAATTTCTCCTTTCAAACTGCTCCCCTGCTTCTTATATCCGGCGATTTGGCTCTCATACTGGCCGATCTGACCCTCGAGATCTTTCAGCTGGACCTCGAGCGCCTGGCGTTCGGCATCCGTAGGCGCGTTCTGGGCGCGACTCACGTCCGTTGGAGCCGTCACGGACCCAAGCACCAAGAATAGAACCGAAAGAACGTATATGGTGTATCTCATGATGCTGGTAAGAGGGATGTGAACCGCCCGTTGGTAGCCAAGATTAAGACGACTCGGCAATCGTGAAAAACTGCCGCGATTCGCATCGGCGCGCATAGAGGTAATGTCACCCACTATCTTTGGTTTTGGAGGTTGTGACCCCATATCGATATTTTACCACTATCCAGCGCAAAATCCGCCCAAGGCGGGTTTTGCGGAACAAATGTGAATGTCTTCTATTTTTTGGCGTCTTCCTTGGTGGCTTTCTCGGCGGCACGCTCAACTTTCTTTTCTTCGGATTCAACTTTCACCGTGCTTACGTCAACCGGCGCCGCCTCAACCACTTTCTCCTCTTCCTTCAGGGGCGGCGTGGCGGTTACCACCACCGTTCCTTCGTCCACTAAAATTTTCACGCCCTTCGGAACGCGGAGGTCTTTTACATACACACTCTTATTAAAATCGTCGAGCGACGAAAGATCCACGGAAATACGGTGGGGCAAGTTCGCAGGCAACGCCTCAACTTCGATTTCCACCATCGCTTTGTTCAAAATCGCGGCCTTCTCCTTCACGGCGGGGGCTTCGCCCATAAACTCAAGCGGAATTTTCGCCTTGATCTTTTCGTCCATCCGCACCTGGTAAAAATCGACGTGCTCAATGTCGTCTGTCACATAGTCACGCGTAACATCGTGAATAAGCGCCGAATGGCTTCCCTGCCTGCCGGCAGGCAGGTCCGCATCAACCACGAGGTTCACCACGGTGTTTGTGCCCGCTTCCTTGTATACTTTTTTGAACTCTTTTGTGGGCACCACAAGGTGGAGATTAGTAAGTCCCCGGCCATAAAGCTCGGCAGGGATAGCTCCCTCCCGCCGCAATGCCCTCACCGCTTTCCCAAATTTTTCGCGTGTTTTTGCCTGTAAATCCATACGCTCTATAGTAGCAAAACCAAAACCCAAAAGCAACCATTCGTTCTTCGTTATTTCCCAAACCGTTCCGCCGCCTTGAGCGCTAATTCGACTAATAACTTCCGTGCCTCCTTTTTCGCCTGCTTCTGGGACTTCGTCGCCTCATGGAGGAGCCGCCCGCCGCCCACATGGTCCGAGTGATGCATAATGGCAACGGTTTTAAGGTTGAACTTCTTCCCCGCCGAAAATATCACGCCGGATTCGAGGTCCACGCCCACAAACCCGCCGCGCTTCCACTCTTTTATCATCTCCTCCGTCTGCCCCGCCATGGTGGAAACCGTTTTCACCGTACCCGTTTCATAGGGAATACCGCGCTCTTTCAGATGTCCCTTCACCCATGCCTCGATCTCTTCTGTGGGATATACGAGGCGGTCTCCCTCCCCCAACAGATGAAAGCTCGCGCCGTCCGAACGGAACGCGGCCGACGGCACGAACATTTTTCCGACCTCCATGCCGTCTTTCAATCCTCCGAAGTGGCCGATAAGAATAATGAGCTTCGCGCCGAGCTTCGCCGACTGTATCGCCTGGTCCAAACTGAACGCGCCGCCATAGGCGTGCGTCACCGCCACGTTCACGCTCTTATACTCGCCGATAAACGTGTGCGGCAATTTCATGCGCCGCACGTTCTTCAGGTACGGCTCGAACTGATGCATCAAAAATTCCGGCACCGACCAAAATCCTTCTTCAGCGATGCTCTTGAAAATCCCCCAAATAATCAAAACGTCGGGCCGGTCGTTCTTCTCAACCTTCCACCATTTCTGCCACATCTTTTTCGGCAATTCGCGGTACATCCCGTTAGAAAATTAAACACTGCGTTTGCCGACCAGAAACGCTTGATATCGCAATAAGCTTCCCGCTGAAACACGATGCAGGTTTTAACTTTCTAACGAAGCGCGTCCCTAAAAATTGATTCCAACGCTCCAAGGATGGGGAATACATACACTTATTGAAACGCCATTTTGAGATGACGTCAATTTGCAGTCTTTTCCAATACAACATGATACTGAAATAACCCCCGCTTTCCAGCGATCCTGATACCAAAAGGGCTTGGAAAAAGGGGTTAGATCGGCAACGGTGAGAGGTATGACTATCACTCTCACTATGGACGACCGACAATTGTCCACCATTCAGGAGGTCGAACGGTTCACTGAGGGAACGGCAGGTATCGAGTTTTGTGGCGCCTCGCGCAAGGAGAAGTATGCGTGGATCGAGGCCACGCTGATCCGCTTTCGGTATGGGCGGCTGCGCAAAAAGGAACGCTCGGCCTTGAAGCGGTTTATCCTGAAAACGACGGGCTATTCCGATCCCCAGGCGAAGCGTCTCGTGGGACAGTATCTCGATGGAGGCAAGGTCCTCCTCTCGGCGAAAAAGAAGCATCGTTTTCCCACAACCTATACAACAGACGACGTAGCGCTCCTTGCGAGGACGGACAACGCGCACGAGCGCCTCGCGGGCCCGGCGACGAAGCGGATCATGAAACGAGAATACGAAGTGTTCGGCAAACGAGACTACGAACGGCTTGCCCGCATCTCCGTGTCCCACCTCTACAACCTGCGGGGAAGGCGGCAGTACGTCTCGCACGCCACAACCTATACAAAAACTCCCACAACGTCCGTTCCCATCGGGGAACGCCGCAAACCCCGCCCCGAGGGCCAACCGGGCTATATCCGCGTTGATTCCGTGCATCAAGGAGACCGGGACAAAGAGAAAGGGGTCTACCATATCAATCTCGTGGACGAGGTGACCCAGTGGGAGATCGTGGTGTGCGTGGAAGGCATCTCGGAGCTGTTCCTCGAACCCGCGCTCAAAGCCGCACTGCATGAGTTCCCGTTCCGGGTACAAAACTTCCACTCGGATAACGGGAGTGAATATGTGAACAAGATTGTGGCGAAGCTCTTGCAGAAACTGCTGATCCATCAGACGAAGTCCCGGGCGCGGAGGACGAACGACAATGCGCTCGTGGAAGGGAAGAATGGGGCGGTGATACGTAAGTGGATGGGCTACCGGCATATCCCCAAGCGATATGCAAAACTCATTAACGAATTTTATATGTCTTGTTTCAATGAGTATCTCAACTTCCATCGCCCTTGCGGATTCGCCACGGTGACGGTGGATGCAAAAGGCAAAGAGAAGAAGGTCTACGATGTCTATGAGACGCCGTATGGAAAGTTCGCATCGCTTCCGGGAGCGGAACAATATCTCGCGCCGGGCGCTACCTTCGAAAATCTCGATGCTGTTGCGAAGCGTATGAGCGACACCGATTATGCTATGATGATGCAAAAGCAAAAGGCCGAATTATGGAAAAATCTCTCCCGCTGACCGAATAGATTTCAGTATCATTTACCGATTGGAAAATACTTTTGCTATGGCTGTAATGAGTTCCATTACAGCCATACTGCGAGGTTGCGATGAGGTGGATTGAAGCATTCCAGGATTGGATCCATCCGGCATGGTGGTGTTTTATGCCGCTCGCCATCTTCTGCCTATTCGGACTCGGGTACACCTGTATCCGAAAAAACAGGAGGTGTACTGCTCTCTTTTTGTGGATGTACGGCGTGGGTTTGACTTCAAACTTTGCGGCGCTCGCCGCAAACGGAGGTAAAATGCCAGTCGTAACCCGCGACCCTGCCACGATGTGGATCACCAGCGCGCGGCACCGCGTTGCATCGGGGGAAACAAATTTGGCAATCTTGGTGGATCGGATCAACACCACCTGGGGAATATTCAGCGTCAGCGACATTCTGATGATAATAAGCGCGGCTTATTTTGTTCTCCGTGTTGGATACCTCTGGGTGTTCGCCAAAAAATAACCCCGCATCTCACGATGCGGAATTTTTGTTTCTCCCACCACATTACTGCCCAGCGTTGCGCAAAAACCGCCTATCGTGATAGCGTACGAACAGAAACTAGATCTTACGAAAAGGTGGCGTGCTTTGAAAACAGAACAATATCGTACCGCTCCGCTCCCGACGAGCGGAATGCCAAATGGAGTCCCTTACATCGTCTCGAACGAGATGGCAGAACGCTTCAGCTACTACGGCATGAGAACCATTCTTGTGGTTTTCATGACCCAGTATCTCGTGAACGGCGCGGGAAGTCCTGCCCCCATGAACGAAGCCGAAGCGAAATCGTGGTATCACCTTTTTGCGTCCGCGACGTATTTTTTCCCGGCGCTGGGCGCCCTCATCGCCGACGTGTTCCTCGGTAAATACCGGACGATCATAACGCTTTCGGTCGTGTATTGCCTGGGACACCTCGCACTCGCGCTCGACGACACCCAGTTCGGCCTCGCTCTCGGACTTTCCCTCATCGCGCTCGGGTCGGGCGGCATCAAACCGTGCGTCTCGGCCCACGTGGGAGACCAATTCGGCAGAACCAACCATCACCTGCTTGAGAAAGTGTTTGGTTGGTTCTATTTCGCGATCAACTTGGGCGCATTCGCTTCGACCCTGCTCACCCCCTTCCTTCTGCACCGCTTCGGTCCTCACGTTGCGTTCGGCATACCCGGACTCCTCATGTTCATCGCCACGGTGGTATTCTGGATGGGCCGCCATAAATTCATTCACGTCCCACCGGGCGGCACAGCGTTCTTTCGGGAGGTGTGGAGCCGCGAGGGGGCAGGTTCGCTTGCGCGGCTCTTCATCATCTACGCGTTCGTCGCGATGTTCTGGGCATTGTACGACCAAACCGGATCGTCGTGGGTGCTCCAGGCCGAGCACATGAACCGCACGCTTTTCGGCGTCGAGTGGCTTAGCTCGCAAATTCAAGCGATCAATCCCATTCTCATTCTGGCCTTCATCCCACTCTTCACATATTTTGTTTACCCGACGATCAACAAAATATTTCCCCTCACGCCGCTCCGCAAGATAGGGATCGGGTTCTTCATCACCGTGCCGGCATTTCTCATCCCGGCATGGATCGAATCCCAAATCGCGTCCGGAGTGAGGCCAAACATTCTTTGGCAACTCCTTGCCTACTTCGTGATCACGATGGCCGAAGTGTTCGTGTCAATCACGTGCCTTGAATTCTCCTACACGCAATCACCAAAAAAGATGAAGTCGTTCGTCATGGCTTGCTTCCTGATGAGCGTGTCGCTCGGCAATCTCTTTACGAGCGCCATAAACTTCTTGATCCAAAACGACGACGGAACAAGCAAGCTTTCCGGCGCGAACTACTACCTTTTCTTTGCGGCAATGATGCTCATAACCGCGCTCCTCTTTATTCCAGTTGCAATGCGCTACCGCGGAAAAACCTACGCCCAAGATGAAGTGTAGCACGCACATTCAACAAAATAGGCCGCTTCCAAGAAGCGGCTTTTTATTCCCCGCTAAACAATCGCAATCGTTCGCTGACCACCCTTTTCACCGCGTCCACGGCAGGCGGTAAAATTTTGTATGGCGCGACTTCGTTCGGATTCTTTTTAAGGCTGTCTTCCACGCCACGCCGCCACGCAAGACGGATTTCGGTATTGATATGGATAATTGTAATGCCCGCCCTGATTGCCTTCCGGAAATCCTCGTCGTTCGTCCCCGAACCGCCATGAAGCGTTAAGGGGATTTGCACTGCTTTTTTGATTGCTTCGATACGAACAATATCCAACCGTTTTTCCGCGTATGTCCGCGTGCCGTCCGCGTTAGTCCGCGCGAGGAGCCCATGCATGTTCCCAACCGCGGGCGCTAAGATGTTCACGCCTGTTTCTTTCACAAATCGCGCCGCTTCTTCGGGAGTCGTAAGCTCGATGCCCTTCGGTTTTTCCTTCATCACTTCGGACGACGTGCCAATATAGCCGATTTCGCCCTCGACAACAATGTTCGGATTTATCGCCCGCACAATCTTCACCGCCTCGCGGGTCTGGCGGATGTTTTCCTCGAACGGCAAATGCGCGCCATCAAAAAGAATTTCGTCAAATCCCGCCATCGCCGCCTCCTCTACTTTGTCGAGCGAACGAGTGTGGTCCGCGTTGAGATAGATGGGGTAGTCGTATTGTTCCCGCATGGTTTTCACGAGTGCCGCCGATGCCCATGTCCCCACAAATTCGCGTTCGCCTTCGGAAACCCCCACCATAACCGGAACTATAATATTTTGAGATTTCGATATTTCGCGAGCCGCCTCGAAAATCGCCTTCAGCCCCGCAAGGTCCGAAAAGTTGAAGTGCCCGATGGCGACCTTATTTTTCTCCGCGTCTTTTAAGATTTCTTTGAGAGATTTCATGGAGTATTCGCGAATATACGAATTGTACTAAATATACGAATAACGAACGGGGCTGTTTGCTTGGATTGTAACACTAAAATCCAAAAACTAACACCTAAAAGCTAGTTCATAAACTTGAACGTGGAGAGGATTTGGTCGAGATTCGCTGCCGCTACACTTCCCTTGGCTGCGCTTCCGTCCACCGTATAAACTTTTTCGTTCTCCAGAATGGAGAAACGCTCTGCAACTAGGGTTATCTTTTCTCGTTCGCCACCAGTCAGGCGACTAGACGCTTCTACCGAGTAAAAATACTTCTTTACTTTTTGTCCGTTAAGAAATTCGTCCTTTTCCGAAAGGGTCCCTGGAGTAAACTCCGTCTCGGGGGGAAGTTTCTTTTCTTCTTCATATGCATCGCTTAGAAAAATCGTTATATAAACGTGGCCACCAACAAAAGAACCCCTATCGTCTCGGGAATCGTTTCTCGTGGCGAAACATTCGACAACGGTGGGAGTGTCCCCTACTGAGCAGTTAATGGTCTCCCAGCGTGATGGCAACTCCATCTCAAACCCATACTCCTCGTTACGATAGGTTTCCCAACCTGCGGTGAGCGAAATCGAACCGTTTGAAGCGTCCGTTTCGTCCACAACAACCTCTCCCATTTTATTACTCTCGATCGTAGCTTTTTTAGCTACGATGTCGAAATAGCCGCCGAGATAGACCGCCACACCCACCGCGACCGCGGCGGCGAAGATGAGGAGGGGAAGCGCGATGAATCCTTTACTGTTTTTCATGTGTCGTTAGTCATTAGTAATCAGTCATTGGTAGCGCGTCATGCGTCATTGGTATATATCGTGCGTGCCAACCTCTAAAAACAAAACCTCTCCGGGATCAAGAAGGGTGAACTTGACGCGATAGGAGTGCGTTATAGAAAATGCCCACGCTCCCTTTTCTCGACCATGAAGCTTGTGCGTTGCGAGGCGGGCGTCAAGCGAATCACTCCTGAAAATAGCTTCTTTTTCTTTCGCTGCAATTTTTACTTTTTCCGGAAGCTTCTTATACTGCCGCTCGAATCGAGCCGTAACCAGAATGTTGCGGATTTCCATGAACTACCAGTTAGTCAAGGTCGGCCAAGGATTTTATTCTCTTCACCTTACCCCTCTTGAGGTCCGTAAACCCGTCCTTCACTAACCGATCAATCCTCTCCGCCGCTTTGCCGCTCAGATAAAACGTGGGGACGGCTCGCAGAAGGAGCTTTTTGTATTCTTCGATGGGCAGCACCACCATTCCCTTTTCGGCTCTTATTTTTGACTTTTGAATCGTTACGCCACTCATTGCTTGTAGTATAGCACATCAATCCCGGGAATAACAATGCGCCTGCGTGCCGTTCGCCACAAATCATTAGTCGCTCGTCGTGAGTCGTACATGGTTAGTGACCATGCTTCGTACTCGACACTTCACGTTTCACGAAAAGGTAATCGCCCCTTTCATAAAATTATCCAGGAGCAACTGTTCCATTTCGAGTTCACCACCTACATACTCCATAAAAATCTTTGTCCACAGGGCCTCCCGCTGGTGATAGCTGAAAAAATCATGCTTGCCTTCCGCGGCAGATACGGCGGACATCGCATTGTCTTCGAGGTCGAAACTGACGATCTGCCCCGCGCCGTGGTCGAACAAGGACCCCACCCAGTCGAGGTCGTTCCAAAATTCAAGGTCGAGCATCCCCTCCTTTTTCCCGAGATTCGCGAGGTCCCGTTCCCCCCGAAACCAATGCATGGATTCGGGATTCACACGCGGAAGGAAAAGCCGCGGGTCTTTCGGGTCAACCTTGAAGAGATACCGCTGGACGATAAGCCACTCGCCCTCGCCCACCGTCGTAACGTCTTTCACGTCGCCCCGGAGAAGCGCCTTCAGGTGTTCCGCGAAATCCGGAGTGGTCGAATATTTAATAAACAACTTCGAATAAAATTCTATCTCGTGGAAATAGTGGAGGAGAAGCGCAAAATCGCGCACGAACTTGCCCGGCATATCCTCCTTGATGGGATTCAAGAATATCACGCCGAATTCCTTGAGGTGGCTTACGTTGTGGTGTTTCTTGGCGACGAATTTTTCCGCCACCGCGCGCCACTCGGGGCCCAGCACCTTTATCTCGATATCCCGCTCCTCGAAATCGTGCTTCGTGAAGCCGCTGTACGCTTTCTCGAACGTCTGATGCATCCATTCGTCCGACTCAAGAAACCGAAGCGCGCTGAATATCTCCGTTACGTCGTGATGCGCGAGGAGTTCGTCCGCGCTCTCGTATTTGAGGAACGCAAGGAGGTTGTGCGGCACGCACTTCCGCAAAATATCCTCGCCGTACGATTTTTTGAGGAAAAATCCCCTGCCGGTTTTCGCAATGGCACGCGCAAGATGCGCCGCCTTGTCGAACTCCGTCGAGCCCGGAACACTTTTGAGGTACGAAAGGAGCTGGACCTCGTGCTCCCGCGCCGTCTTGCGGAGCGCCGCGCGCACTTTCTCGGGCTCCACATTCATGGGGAGACCCAAGCTCCGCAGTACGCGCTCGATGGACGCTTCGTTGTCGGCACTCACTTTATCGAGCACACCACGCCGCCCCACGAGCCGGACCATCGCAATATCGAGCTCCTTCAAGAGTTCCTCGGAAACGTCTAAAATTTTCGCGAGGCGTTGCATATCATGAGATACCAATATACGAATGCATGCGAATGATACAAATAATACGAATTAGTTATTAGTATTCATTCGTATCATCGGTACCATTTGTATATTAGTATCATAATCTATTATTTTATAAACCTGAACGTGGAGAGAATGGGAAGCAGATAGGTGTCATAAGCAAAGTCATTCGATTTCTCGTAGTTCGCACGGGACCACTTAAATGCCACAATGCCGTCGCTAAGAAGGGTGCGATAGCCAAATATACTTTCGTCTCCGATCTCTTCACGGACATCCTTTAGTCCTGTAAATCCATACTCCGAAAACAAGTCGCCTTTGAAAATGCCCATTTTATTTTTCACCCAAGAAACATCTTCGGTTGAACTGGCTTCAATGACAAATATTGCGCCGTCACTAAATTCATGACTATTTTTCATCTGCTTTGGCCTGTCTCGCTCAATACTAAAACCACCCTCATCTTCCCTGAATAACGACCACCCCTCCGGATACTTCACCTCAAACCCATACTCCTCGTTGCGGTAGGTTTGCCAACCTGCGGTGAGCGAAGTCGAACCGTTTGAAGCATCCGTTTCGTCCACAACAACCTCGCCCATTTTATTACTCTCGATCGTAGCTTTTTTAGCTACGATGTCGAAATAGCCGCCGAAGTAGGCGGCAACACCAACCGCGACCGCGGCGGCGAAGATCAAAATCGGTAATGCAATAAATCCTCTGTTGTTAGTCATTATTGTTAGGTTTTAGGCGCTCGGTGTTAGGCAAAATGTTCCACGCTTCACGTTTCGAGATTCATGCTTCACGCTACAAACTTCCTAAAATCCTCTATGGACATTTCTATGTCCCTTAAAATTTTCTTCAGCAGGCCTGGTCCAATTACTTTATGATCGGGGACAGTCACTGATTTTTTGCCCGGGCACGCAAGACGGATGTGGCTTCCACGCTGGCGAACGGTGCGGTAACCGAAATGCGAGAGCACTCTCACGACATCTTTTCCCGAAAACAGCGGTAGGCGCGGCACGGCAGATCAAACGGTTATCGTATGCAAACTTAACTCCTGCGGGTGATATGACTTCAGAGCATCTTTGTTTTTCTTTTCGTCAAGAGCAAGTAAAATAGCCTCTTTGATGTTTTTCAGCGCCTCGTCCAGCGTTTTCCCCTGGCTATAGCACCCCTCAAAAAAAGGGCACTCAACAGCGTAGAAACCGTTCTCGTCTTTTTCAACGAAGATCGGCAACTGCGGACGGCGAGATCGAAGTACAACTTTTTTCATTGATTTCATCATACCAAATGCTCGGCGTGAAAACAATGGTTGGGTGGGTAGTAACGATCAGCGGTCTTCGTTGTCATGTTCACGCTTCACGTTTCAAGCTTCACGAATCGCGATGTTGAGCTTCTTCCACCTCGGCGCGTTGAACTCCCGCTTCGTGAGCGTGCCTTCGGTCGCTCCGATATGCTCCACGACAGAAGTCGCGTTCGCCGTCGCAAGACGGATGGCGTACCTAATGTCGTCTTTGCCAAGATCGTGACACCTGACACCCGACACCTGACACCTTCTCATCAGCCCCGCCGTAAACCCGGAACCGAACGCGTCTCCCGCGCCCGTCCGATCAGCCAGCTTTTTTTCCTTAAATATTCCTGCTTTGTAAATACGGCTTCCGTCCGAAACAGTTACGCCCGTGGAGCCAGTCGTGACCGCTAAAATCCCCGGCGAAAGCAACGCATCAAGCTTCTTGAACACCCGGCTTTCGTGTCGCCAGGGAATCCCCGCAAGCATCGCCGCCTCTTCGTCGTTTACGCACAAAAACGCAACATCCTTCAGCAACCGCAAGATTCCTTTCTTGTCCCTCCGCAGATGATATCCGCTTGGGTTGAACGCCACGGCAATACCGTTCTTCTTCGCGAATTGCATGAGCGGCATAAACATCTTGTAGGACTCCCCCGCAAGCGACAGATACCACCATTTCGCCCGAAACACGGACAAACGCAGGTCGCGCATCGTAAACGTGTCCGACGCGCCGTGATACGCCAAGATCGTCCGCTCGCCGTCTTGCAAAAGCAACACGGAATAAGCAGTTCCCTTCTCCGAGGTGCGTGCAATAAGATTGGTGGTAACGCCCTCTTCCCTTAATCGCTCCAAAACTCCGTCGCCCGCCAAATCAGTACCGATCTTCCCCTCCGCCGCGACACGAAACCCCTGTCGGGCAAACGTAACAGACGCGTTCGCTGCATTCCCCCCGATCGTGTAATAAATATCGTCCACCTCAAGCTTCGTCCCGAGCGGCAAAACATACGCCCGTCCGCTCGGCGTCTTCGGCCACGATATCGTGGGAAACTTTACCTTATAGAACGCGTCGCGCGTCGTCGAACCGATGGTTACCACGTCGTGCATATCTCACAGTATATCACAATAATTACCGCCACTTCACGGAACGTATTTCAACCGTCGAACTCCCCTAGCCGAGC
>Ga0209542_10004964_pt1 | contig 26974 bp, 27 predicted proteins | sample RifCSPhighO2_01_FD_184028 | JGI IMG/M metagenome (GOLD analysis project Ga0209542, IMG submission 184028) | Soil microbial communities from Rifle, Colorado - Rifle CSP2_plank highO2_0.1 (SPAdes) (version 2) | ecosystem: Environmental > Terrestrial > Deep subsurface > Rock core/Sediment ...
TGATGGGTGTTCCTAACGGACGGTTTACGCAGAACTCTCTGATGAATTCAAAGAACAAGGTGATGAACGAAGAAGGCCTCCGAGTGGAGGCCTTCTTTGTGTCGGGTTTCTTTTCAGAATCTAGACACAAGCAAAACCTCCACAGGGGTGGGTAAGAAGGAGGTCAAGCCCGCCCGAACGACTGGCATCGTCCAGTCGGGCGGGGAGACCCTTGTTAAATTGCTTGGTCGACATAGAACCATCATACACAGGGAAACGAGGTCGTCAATTACGGTCGACGGCTCAAACGATGGGAATTGAGCCGCCGACCCCCGCGACTCACCTCTGTTGACACCCCCCGAGAGGGTGCTAAAGTGCCTGGGATGAACATCGGTTCACAGGCAATTATTAGCATCTCGATCACTCGGGGGGCTTTTGCCTAGTTGTTTCAACACAAAAACAAACAAGCGGCCCCTCACCAAGAGGGGCCGCTTTCGTTCTGGAGAGTGCCCCGGAATCCGCCGGCTGGCGGACCGAGCCACTCTCTAGGTCGATCGACCTAGGCAGGTTTCGTGAGGGAGTCCTCGCGGGAGAGCCTGCTGGCTCTTTGACGTAACCTGTCTCTCACTTGGAGGATGCCATGAACATGGTTAAGAAACCGCGGATCAAGTGTTTCGCAACGCCTGAAACAGAAACTCTGCTGAACATGCTCTCAGGACACATTTCCCACGACACGCCTCTTCGGTCGGACGTTCAGTTCTGCGCCGATCTGAGCGAGATCAAAGGTACCGCGAGGCGAATGAATGGCGGTAGTTTTCTTCTGACCGCAATATTCGGTTCGAACGAGAGCCGCAACCTTGGTCTCTCAACGATTGGGTGGGCGCCTCGCGCGGTGCCGACAATCGTTGTCTTCGATCAAGACGGCTACCGGCTTTGGCAATCTCACCCTGTTGGTCGCATCGATATGGCGATATTGGTGGGCTTCAAAGAGCGTGGGAAGGAAAGCCTTGACGCACTTGAAGCCGTTGGAGCATCGCACTTCTGGGTTGTCGATCCGCTTCCATGGAGCAGTTTGCTCTACAAAATGGTAGCCGACGAGATTGTTAAGCGTGTCACCGTTATGCCAAGGCATTAAACGATTCTGGAGTCGCTGCAGATTGGTTACAGGCCGTATCAGTCACGCACAGGCAGCTCCGGGAGGCAGATCTCGATCAGGAGGTTGGAGAGGAGGTTACATTCGGAGGCCGTTGCGTGGTGCAGCGGCCTTCTTTCTTATCCCTATTGACACTCTTTTTGGCGGTACTACACTGATGCATAGGTAAAGCCTTTGATCCGGTTCCGGGATTAGCGGTGGACTCTAAGGTGACCGGTTGGGAGGGATGCGCATCGTGTCCTACTGTCAACTGTTCACTGTCGACCGTTAACTGTTCCTGGGTTCGGGCCGGATCGCCCCAAGCATAGTCGCGGGGCAAGGCGGCTTCTGCACGAGTGGAAGCCCGGCATCCTCCGTAACAAGGACAACCGATGTCATGTTTGAGTCGGTGAAAGATATCCAGCCCCAGTTTTGGGAAATAGAAACTTCTTCTCTCAAAACTGGAGCTGGATAAAGTAAGGTGGCACCGCGAGTTTATCCTGAGTGAAATCGAAGGAGAAATCCGCCCTTATAACACAAAGTCTTTTGTGTTGTGAGGGCGGATTTTTGTTTTTCGAGATCTCGACCCATTTGGATCCGGATCTCGAAACGCAAACGCGTTTCGATGCAGACGGTGCGCATCTGGAAAGGTCTGTACGTTCTTTCGGATCTTTTCATCTGCATATCGTAATCCTCAAACCAACGGTGATGACAATGTTGATGATCCGCACGACTGGAATCCCGCTTGACCGCCAGGTTGCAGCCGAAGTGCTGATGCGAAGCGCTCTTGGTATCGCCACGCGAGACGACTTCGACTTCGCGCATGACGATCCCATGAATCACACACTCACCGCTACGGTCGAACTGAATGGGAGTGCGTTGGATCCCAAACTCGACCTTCTCTCCCAAATCGGCCATGCCCTATTCAGGCTCGTTCCGGACAAGAACGAGATCGAATGCGGTTTCCATGGCAAAAAGGCACCACACTGGCGGATGACGAATCCTCGACCCGTGTTCCCGGTTTGAAAGACTCCTACGATGTGCGGACGAGGCGCTCTCACCGAGCGCCTCTTCCCTTTAGACCTTCTTCGCCGCCGCGATGAACGCTTTTACTTTTTCGATATCTTTCGTGCCATCCTCATTCGATACACCCGAATTCACATCCACCGCGTAGGGCTCTACGGTTTTCACAGCCTCAGCGACATTCTCGGGATTCAATCCGCCCGCAAGAATGACTGGTGTCGAGACCGTATCGCGGATCTTTTTGCTGATACTCCAGTCGTGCGTTTTCCCCGTGCCACCTTTTCCCGTATCAAGGACTATCGCGTCCGCTTTCCCTTCGTACTGTTTTGCTTTTTCTACTGAACGTTCATCCGTCCCTAGCACCTTCCATAGCTTCACCATCGGAAATGCATGCTTTACCTCGCGCATCGTTTGCGGCGTCACATCGCCATACAGTTGCAAAGTCCCGGCGTGCGTCGTTTTTGCCATATCAATCAATTTCGCCGTTTCGCTCACGCTCGTCACTATCACGCCCGAAGCCGTGGGCGGAAGCTGCGCTATCATCTTCCGCGCGTCGTCGGCCGTAAGGGGACTGCGCCCGCCTTGGAGGCCGACATGGAAACCAAGCTCATCGGCACCTGCGCCGAAAACGGCTCGCGCATCCTCGATATTTTTGATACCACAGATTTTCACTCGCACCATATAGAGTCTATAATGACACGATGAACGTCTTGGAGGAAATTGTGGCGGCAAAACGAGAAGAAATCGCCATCGCAAAAGCAGCACGCCCGCAAGCGGAGCTCGAGAAAGAAGCCGCTTCCTACCAAACAAATAGACGACCGTTTAAACAGCTTTTTGAGCGCGGCACTGCGCTCATCGCGGAGATAAAGCCGAAATCGCCCGCCAAGGGAGAACTCATAGGGGGCTCGCCCCTCGACATCGCCGACCTTTATGAGAAAAGTGAAGCCGATGCCATTTCCGTCCTGACCGACGAGCGATTTTTCGGAGGCTCTATAGAACTTCTAAAGCAGGTGCGAGCTCGCGTACATCAGCCAATATTGCGCAAAGATTTCATCGTCGACGAGTATCAAATATATGAAACGCTTCTCTCGGGAGCCGATGCATTCCTCCTCATTGCCGACGTGCTCACTGCCGAGAATATGACCAAGCTTATGTCGATGGGCACCGCGCTGGGCCTCGATTATGTGCTGGAGGTGCACGATAAAGAGGACATCGAGATGGCCCTAAATACTGGCGCCGAACTACTCGGCATCAATAACCGCGACCTTAAATCGCTGGAAATCGATATTTCGACGACCGAGAAATTACTTAAACACGTTCCGAAAAATATCCCTGTCATCAGCGAGTCTGGTATCGAGACGGCCGCCGATGTGCGCAGAGTGCGCTCATGGGGCGTGCGCGGCATACTCGTTGGTACATCGATATTGCAGTCGAGCGACCCTCTTGAAAAGATTAGGGAACTTAAGGCGGCACTCGTATGAGCGAGCACTACGGCGGAGCCTACGTGCCAGAAGTGCTCTGGGACGAACTTCGGAAACTCACCGAAGCCTTTGAGAGCGCGAAAAAAGACCCTTTGTTCCAAAAAGAATTCGACGACCTGCTGAAGAACTACTCTGGCCGTCCTACTCCACTCATTTTTGCGGGGCGCGCGAGCAAAGATCTCGGAGGTGCCAAGATCTACCTAAAAAACGAGGGCGCCAATCACACCGGCGCGCACAAGATAACGCACTGCCTCGGCCAGGGTCTTCTCGCGAAGCGATTGGGCAAGACGATGCTCATTGCCGAAACGGGGGCCGGTCAGCACGGCCTCGCGACTGCAACGGTAGCCGCGAAGCTCGGGCTCGAATGCATCGTCTTCATGGGTTCGGAAGACATCCGCCGTCAGCGGCCCAATGTCTTCCTCATGGAGCGGCTTGGCACGAAAGTCGTGCCCGTCGAATACGGCTCGAAGACGCTCAAGGACGCGGTGAACGAAGCGTTGAAATTTTGGATGGAAAATCTCTCTACCGCGCACTACTGCATCGGCTCCGTACTCGGCCCTGCGCCCTACCCCGAAATGAATCGGTACTTCCAATCCGTCATCAGTCGCGAAATACGCGAACAGCTGCAGGAGCGTGAGGCCCCGCCAGCTGGCGGACTACCAAGCGTAGTAATCGCGTGTGTCGGCGGCGGCTCGAATGCAATGGGCAGTTTCGACGATTTCATTGGTGAAAAATCCGTTCGCCTCATCGGCGTTGAAGCTGGCGGCACGGGTAAAAAGCTCGGCGAACACGCTTCGCGCAAGATAGCGGGTGAGATGGGTATTTTCCACGGCTACAAATCGCTTTTCTTGCAGACGAAGGACGGGCAGATAGCGCCCACGCACTCCATTTCAGCCGGCCTCGACTATCCCGGCATCGGCCCTGATCTTGCCGACCTCTATGAAAAAGGCCGTGTGGAGCTTACTTTCGCCACGGACGATGAGGCTGTCTCCGCAGCCGATTACTTCGCAAAACATGAAGGGGTTATCTCTGCGCTCGAGAGCGCGCACGCACTCGCCGAAGTGTGTAAGATCGCGCCAAAGATGTCGAACGATGACGTGGTCGTCGTCACGCTCTCTGGTCGTGGCGACAAAGACCTCTTCAACTTCGCCCGCGCGTTTAAGGACGAGAGCTTTAAGAAATTCCTCAAAGACGAGTATGAACGCTCTTGAACAACTCTTCGCGAGCGGCAAGAAGCCGCTTTTCATGGCGCACATGATAGCCGGGTATCCTTCTATTGGGGAATCAGAGAAGGTTGCAGAAGCGCTTGTAAAAGGCGGCGTCGATATCATCGAATTGCAAATTCCCTTCTCCGACCCAATGGCCGACGGCCCCACGATTGCTGTGGCCTGCGAAGACGCGCTGAAGGCAGGCACCACTGTGCAATTGGCGATGACTTTACTAAGTAAAGTCATCAAAATGGGGAAGCCGGTTGCGGTGATGAGCTATCTTAATCCTGTGTATCGCATGGGCATTCCGAAGTTCGTGGCAACAATCGCAAAGGCAGGCGCAAGCGCGCTTATCGTACCCGACTGCCCGTTTGATTCCGAAGAAGGCCAGGCGCTTCTTGCGGCATGCAAAGCAAGCGACGTTTTCTTCATTACTGTCGTCTCCCCTGGCGTCCCGCGGGAGCGCCTCCAGCAGCTCGCGAAAGAGTCACGAGGATTTGTCTACTGCACGACGCGCCAGGGCATCACGGGCGCGACGAGCAAGTTTGCGAAAGATCTCTTTGATTTTGTGGAGGAGTTGAAAGAAGTATTCAAATTGCCGATAGCCGTCGGCTTTGGCGTGAAATCAAAGGAGGACGTCCAACAACTCGGTCAGCACGCCGACATCGTCATCGCCGGCAGTATATTCGTGAACGCGGTTAAACTGAACGAAAATGTTGAAGCTCTCGCTCGTCAGTTGACGGCGTAGCCCCTTCAGATGACTTTACTTTGTAAAGTCATCTGAAGGGATTCAGAAAACTGGCCCACCGAGGGGGACGCCGCTTTCAGTAGTTAGATAAGTCGTCTCTCCATGTTCGTTGGCAATACCGAGTATGAGAACTTCTGATGTTTCTGGACCCATTTTCTTGGACGCGAAGTTGACGACGCAAACGACTGTTTTGCCTGCTAAATCCTCTTTCGCATAATTACGATATGCACCACATGAGACTTTCTGGCCGATCTCCGGTCCAAGATCGACAGTAATTCGATAGGTCGGCTTTTTAGTTGCTGCATCCTCAACGCTTACGATCTTCCCCGCTCGAATATCAAGAGCATCGAAACTGCTGAGATCTGCCGTTGGTTTAGCCATTTTGGGCGCGGTGGCGGAGGTAGTGGTCCATGATGACGAGGGCGCTCATGGCGTCCACGATAGGCACGGCGCGGGGGAGGACGCAGGGGTCGTGGCGGCCTGCGGCGGAGAGTTTGACGGCCTTTTTGGCGCGAGTGACGGTGTCCTGCTCCTTTTTGATAGTGGATACGGGTTTGAACGCGACCCGGAAATGAATGGTTTCCCCGCTCGTGATGCCGCCGTACGTGCCTCCGGCGTTGTTGGTCTTGGTGTGTATCTCGCCATCCCGTATCTCAAAGGGGTCGTTGTGTTCGCTCCCTTTTTGCGATACGCCCGCGAATCCCGAGCCGATCTCGAACCCTTTCACCGCATTGATGCTCATCATTGCTTTTGCGAGGTCGGCGGGTATTTTATCGAAGACTGGCTCGCCGAGTCCCGCCGGAACGTTGCGAATAACTCCTTGAATGACACCGCCGACGGAATCTCCTTCCGCTTTCACTTTCTCCACGAGGGCTATCATTTCCTCCGCCGCTTTCTGGTCCGGGCATCTGATGATGTTGGCCTCGATATCTTTCTGGGTTACTTTCTCATAGTCGGCATTTGCCTTGATGTCGCCAACCTGGTCGACGTAGCTCAAAATCTCAATGCCGAGTTTTTCTTTTAGGTATTTCTTGGCGATAGCGGCAGCGGCGACGCGCGCGAGCGTCTCACGCGCGGAAGCGCGGCCAGAGCCTCTCCAGTCGCGAAAGCCGTATTTTGCTTCGTAGGTAAAATCTGCGTGGGAAGGCCGATACGCCTCTTTGAGTTCCAGGTAGTCGTCCGACTCGTATTCCTCATTGTACGCGATGAGAAGCATCGGAGTGCCTGTCGTTTTGCCCTCAAAATATCCCGAGAGAATTTTAATGCGGTCTGCCTCCTTGCGCGGAGTCGTTATTTTGCTCTGGCCGGGTTTGCGCCGGTCGAGTTCCTTTTGTATTTCCTCCTCCGATATCTCGATGCCGGGCGGGCAGCCGTCGAGGACAACGCCGACAGCGCCCCCGTGCGATTCCCCGAAGGTGGTGATACGAAACAATTGTCCAAATGAATTTCCCGCCATACCTGTTCAATATGTCATAGAATGTGCCGCCGCTCCAATCGTTTAAGCACCTCGGCGACCTTTTGCTCGAGCGTTAGTTTTGTGTCGTCGATGATCTCGTCGGCTACGGCTTCGTAAAGCTTCTTGCGCTCCGCGAGTACGACTTCCACTTCTCTAAGCGTCGTCGCCGCTTCGGTGAGACGCGGCCGGCCTTCATCTTTATCGATGCGGCGCGCGAGCGCTTTAGCCGGACTCGAAAGAAAAATGAGCATGCCCCGCTGCTTGAGCGCCGCGATGTTTTCCGGCCGATTGATGACGCCGCCACCCGTCGAGATGATGAGGTCTTTTTGTTTAGCGACTCTCTTCACCGCCTCTGATTCGCGGTCGCGAAAATACTCCCAACCGAATTTCTCCACCATTTCCGATATGGGCATACCTTCCTCTTTCTCTACCAGACCGTCGAGATCTGCCAGTTTTTTACCCAGCCTTTCAGAGAGATGCCGTGCTACGGTGGTCTTTCCTCCGCCGCGCATGCCGATGAGCACGATATTGGGACGTTCATACGCTGCCTCAAACTCTGCCCCCGCGAGTGCAAGCTCTTTCCAGAAACGCGGGAACGTCTTTGAAACGACATCTGGATCGTTTATCTCCATGCCGGGCAGTTTTGTCGCTGAGACAGCAAACGCCATCGCCATACGGTGGTCGCCATAGGTGTCGATACGCGCCGCTTTCGGCGACCCACCGTGTATGGTCATCGAGTCGGGCGTCGATTCTGTCTTGATGCCCATTTTTTTTAGCTCGTGCTCGACGGCGACGACGCGCTCGGTCTCCTTTACGCGGAGCGACCGTATGCCTGTCATGGTGGTCTTCCCGTCCGCAAATGCGGCCAAAACGGCGAGTGTCTGTGCCTGATCGGGGCAATCTTCCATGTCCACCGTCCCGAGCGCTTTTACGCCGCCGCCTTTGATAGTGATGCTGTTCTTTCCATGGAAAAACGTGCTACCCATCTCTTCTAGTATCTTCAAAAAGCGCATGTCTGCCTGGCTCGACTTCGGGTTCATGTTGGTGAGCGTAATCGTCGAGTGCGTGAGCGCGGCGATAGCGAAAAAGTACGACGCGCTCGAAACGTCGCCTTCGACCACATATTCCTTGGCCTTGTATTTTTGTCCCGCTTCCACGATGTAGCGCTTGAAATCCTTGTTTTCGACCTTCACTCCGAAGTCTTTCATTGCCTCGATGGTCATCGCGACGTACGGCCGCGATATCTGTTCGCCCTCCACTTCTATTTGCATTTTGCCGACCAATGGCGCAACCATAAGGAGCGCGGAGAGGAATTGGCTCGAAATCGTTCCTTTCATCTTGACCGTCCCGCCCTTCAGCTTTGAAGAAAGAACGCGCACCGGTGGATACCCTTTTTTGTCCACGTATTCGATCTTGGCGCCGAGCTCGCGGAGACTTTCTACCAAGTGCGCGATCGGCCGCTCGTTGAGACGGCCACGACCGCGAATAGTTTTTGTGCCGGGAATGATGCAGGCGAAGGCGAGCAGAAAGCGGATGGTCGTACCCGAAAGGTTGGCGTTGAGGCTGTAGTCGCCTTCTTTTATCTTTTTTATATCACCACTGACAACGAGTGTACCTGTCTCTGCCCGTGCGCCCTCCGACAAATCTCCTTTGAATACGCACTTGATGCCAAGCGCTCGCAGACATGCGATCATCGCGTGCGTATCGTCGCTCACGAGCGGATTTTTTAACTTGACGCTCCCGCCGCGCAGCGCCGCCAAGAGGAGGGCACGGTTGGTATAGCTCTTCGAGCCGGGAATAGCGACAGTCGCGGTGATCGGTTTTTCGATCGGCTGGATCTTGAGACGCTTCATGGTGTTTTATTGCCGGGCGCCTGCCTGCCGGTAGGCAGGGATCCGCCTCCGGCGGAGAATTTGTTCGACTCCACGACCAATCGCCCGAGCGCGCTTTTTGCGCTACCTGTATCGATAGACTTTTCGGCAAGCGCGATACCCTCTTTCGGAGTCTTTGCGATACCAGCGACCAAAAGACCGAAGGCTGCGTTCAGGACGACAACGTCTCGTTGTGGGCCTTTGGCGCCCGCGAGTATCGCTCGAATGATGCCGGCGTTATCGTCCGCCGAGCCACCCTGAAGATCCGATAGCGAGGCCTTTTTGAATCCGAGCTTCCTTGGATCAATTTCGAATTTCTTGATTGAGCGCCCCACGTCGTAAGCGAGCGTCCTGTCGGAAAGACTTATCTCATCCGTGCCGTCTTTACTCGTCACGATGATGACCCGCTCATATCCGAGTTTTGAGGCAACCTTCGCCATTGTTTTCGCGATATCCGCATTCGGAACACCGATAAGTTGCCGTTTCGTACTCGCAGGATTCGCAAATGGGCCAAGCACGTTGAATATCGTGCGTATTTTGAGCTCCTTACGCACCACGATGACATTCTTGAGTGCCGCGTGATATACGGGTGCGAGCAAAAATACGATGCCTGCGGCATCGAATACCTTCTTTGCTTGTTCGGGGACTAGAGTGATGTTGACGCCCAAAGCTTCCAGGACGTCCGCACTGCCACACTTGCTGCTTGCTGCACGATTGCCGTGTTTCGCGACTTTTGCTCCGGCGCCTGCCGCGACGAACGCCGCCGCTGTCGAAATGTTAAACGTGCCACTTCCATCTCCACCAGTGCCGACGATGTCGATAGCACCCGGAGCATCGATTTTCAGCATGTGCGCTCGCATGCTCTCAAGGAGTCCCGTTATCTCGGAAGTTGCTTCACCTTTAATGCGGAGGGCCGTGAGTATCGCGCCGATCTGGGCAGGCGTCATTTCATCCGCGATGACGGCATCGAGGAATGATTGCGCCTCCTCTTTCGTGAGATCTTTCTTTGCAATCAGCGTATTCAATATCTGCGTTGTATCTGTCATACGTCAATGAAGTTTGCCAGTATCTCCTTCCCGCCTTGTGTAGCGAATGACTCCGGGTGGAATTGAATGCCCTCTATTGGATATTTTACGTGGCGCAGGCCCATTATTTCGCCTGAATCCCCCGCCTTCGCCGAGGCTTCGGCGGGCAGGTCCGCTAATGCCGTAATTAAAAGTTCCTTTGGCAATGACTTTTTATCGGCCACAAGCGAATGATACCGCATGACTTCTAGATCCTGCGGAAGGCCCTGAAAGACCCCTTTTCCATCATGAGTGATAATGCTCGTCTTGCCATGCTTGGGCTCCTTGGCGCGAATGACCTTCCCACCGAAATAGTGTGCGATTCCTTGCATGCCAAGGCACACACCAAGGACTGGCGTATTCTTCCCAAGCTCCATAATGACTTCGCTGCATACTCCGAAGTACTTCTTGTCAGCCGGATCGCCGGGCCCAGGAGAGATGATGATGCGGTCGTACGTTCGCTTTTTTATCTCGTCGAGAGATATTTCGTCGTTGCGCACCACGTCGAGCGTGAAAGTTCCTCGTGCCGAAAGTATCTCCCCCACGTATTGGTAGAGGTTGTATGTGAATGAATCGTAGTTGTCGATGATGAGGACTTTCATATTATTCGAGGACCTGCTTCATCGCTGCAAGCTTGTTTTGTATTTCTTGGTATTCCTTCTTCGCCTCCGAATCGTAGACAATACCGCCCGAAGTTTGCGCGTACGCGTCATTGCCATCGACAAACACCGAGCGCAGCGCAAGCGCAAACGTGCAGTCGCCGTTGAAACCGAAATGTCCCACGCCACCGCCATACGGGCCGCGCGCTTCCGGCTCATTTTTGTCTATGATCTTGATGGCTTCGATCTTCGGCGTACCCGTCACCGTGCCTGCGGGGAAATTGGCGGCGAGTGCGGAGAACATGTCTTCACCCGGACGGATCGTGCCCGTTATTTCACTCGAGATGTGCTGCACGTGACTGAACTTCTTCACACTCATGAGGTCTTTGACGCGCACCGTCCCGAACTCTGCGACCTTGCCGATGTCGTTCCTGTGGAGATCGACGAGCATTGTGTGCTCCGCGCGTTCCTTCGGATCATTCACAAGCTCGCGAGCAAGTTGTTGGTCCTCCTTCTCGTCCTTCCCGCGGCGTATGGTGCCAGCAAGCGGTCGCGTCGTCATTTCACCGTCTCGTAAACTGAACAAGAGTTCGGGCGACGCGCCAATGATCTTTTTTGTACCAAACTTTACGAAATACATAAAGGGGGAAGGATTCACCTCGCGGAGGCGCTCGTAGATATGCAGCGTGTCGCCCTCGACGTGATATTTACTTTTGAATCCGACCTCGCACTGGAACGTGTTACCAGCACGAATGAGCTCCTTCACATCTTCGACGATCTTCGAGTGTTCGCTCTCCGAGAGACCATCGGCCTCGAACGTTGCCCTGAACGACCCTTTAAGAAGCTCGCTGCCGTGGATCTCGCGTAAAAGTGCGCTTCTGTCAGTCTCATAGTAGAAATAGATCAACTCGTTCGTCAGTTTGTCGTGAATAAGGCCATCGGTGTAAACACCGAACATGAACAGCTCGAAGCTCTCGTGCGTTTTGATGTGGAGCGACGGTTCGAAATACATCAGCGCCTCGTACGAAAGATATCCAACGAGTCCGCCCGCGTATTCTTTTCCGATTGTTTTTGCCGGCATCATCTCCCGGAGCGCTAGATATGGATTCTCAACTTCGTATTCTTTTCCGTCGATAGTAAGAATCTTTCCTCGCCCAGAAATGATGTGCGCGGGTTCGAAGCCGAGTATTGAGTAGCGCGAGAATTTCCCATCCTCGCCGAGCGATTCGAATACAAAGCAGCTATCGAACCGCTGTTCTATTTTTTTGAACAATTCGAGAAAGTCCACGTCTTCCGCAAATTTGAGGTAGTTTGGTTTCTGTCCAAGTTGTATTTTCGGTAGTTCTTTCATAATTGGTTCGATGGATTCGATGAACTCACCGCAGGCACGCTCACCATAAATAAAACCGCCCTTACTGCACAATGTTAATTATGCTGTAAGGGCGATTTTTGTCGCGGTACCACCTTAATTTAGTCTCACCGACGCTCTTTTACGGTATCGGTTACCTCTATAACGGGAGAACCCGAGCCGACACTGACGCATCGACTGCCTTGTCCAAGGACGATCCGAGCCCATCCCCTTGCGGGGACTCGAATCAAAGGCTTTAACTAACAACTATTGTAGTGTATGATGACTTATATGTCAAGCGATGACGAACAAGTACGCGCAGGACTCGAAAGTCTGCGAGAAGATATCGACGTCATCGATCTGAAGATTGTGGAAGAGCTCGCCGAGAGCGTACGCGAGCGAAGAAAAATCGCCGAAAAGATCGGTGCATATAAAAAACAGCACGAGATTCCGGTCCGCGACCAGGGACGCGAGGGCAAGGTTATCTCGGACCGAAGGGAACGCGGGAGAAGTAAGGGTCTTCCAGGAGATATGATTGAACGACTCTTCAAGGATATAATCGCTGATGCGCGGGAGCACGAGTAAGCGCGTATGAAAAAAGTGGCGCGCAGATTAGAACGGTTCCCGGAATACGTCTTTTCCCGACTCAACAAAGTAATCGCTGAAGTCGAGAAAACTTCGGGACGGAAAGTAAAAAATTTTGGAATTGGCAGCCCAGACGTACCGCCGAGCGAGACCTACCTCGCGAAGCTCAACGAGTTCTTCCACGACAAGGACGCACACCTCTACCCCGGCTATAGCGGCACGCCTGAATTCAAACAAGCGGTTGCCGGGTGGTACAAAAAGCGCTTCGGCGTAGACATAGCGGCCGAAGAGATACTCCCGCTCCTCGGCGCAAAAGATGGCGTTGCGCATTTGCCGCTCGCACTTGCCGACGAGGGCGACGAAATATTGGTCCCCGACCCTGGATACCCCGGCTTCTCGGGTACCGCGCTTTTGATGGGAGCAAAGCCTGTTCCCTATGGTTCATTCGATGAACTGGAACAAAAAATCACGGATAAGACCGCATTTGTTTGGGTAAATTTTCCCTCGAACCCCACGGGCGCTGTTGCGACAAAGGAAGAACTCGCCAAGATCGTCGCGCTCGCCAAAAAGCGTGGCGTGTATATCGTGTACGACAACGCGTACTCGGAGATAACATTCGATGGATTCGTCGCACCAAGCATTCTTGAAATAGAGGGGGCGAAAGATGTCGCCGTCGAGCTCGGCTCATTCTCAAAAACATTCTCCTTTGCCGGATACCGTATGGGATGGATTGTTGGAAATAAGGACGTCGTTGACGCACTTGCCAAAGTGAAATCGCAGGCAGATTCGGGTATGTCGCTTCCCTTACAGCGGCTCGGAGCATTTGCGCTCTCGAATCAGGACAAAGTGTGGCACGAGAAAATGGTAGCGACATACAAAGAGCGCCGCGATGTCATAGCCGCGAAGCTTCGCGGCTTGGGCCTCACGTTCGATCCGCCAGCTGGCGGACCAAAGGGTTCGCTTTACCTCTGGGCAAAAATCCCCGACTCTGCAAAGCCCGCCCGACCGGACGACAGTGGTCGTTCGGGCGGGGACTCGGAAAGTTACGTGCTCGATCTTCTCAAAGAGAAGCACGTGTTCTTTGCCCCCGGCTCCGCGTTCGGCGCAAACGGCGACCGCTACGTCCGCGTCTCTATATGCGTAGACATTTCCGACATTGACAGCTATTTATAAACGATGGCTGTCGTGAAAATATCTGAATATCGGCGATGGGCGAAAGAACCGTAAATAGCACCAATTTTGATGCTATTTATTCTGGGATTACAACAAAATCTCAAGTCGGTATGATAATTTCGACAAAGAATATATTTGCGCCGAAATTATTCTTAACGTGCATGTATATGCGAACATTGACGAAAGAAGTGCTTCCGGTACTTTCAGACTATGGGCCTACCAATTAGGCAAAGTGCTCCTTGACAGAGCATCTCACCGTTCGCGAGAGCGAACATTCTCCACAATAGAGGAAAGGAAGCCGAATGAACGATAAGCCACCTGGATGGATGCGGGGATGGCAGCCAGAACGGCCGACCCTGTATACGAACAAATCAATAGCGATCGTTGGATCCGGTCCGGCGGGACTTTCCTGCGCGCAACAGCTCACCCGAGCTGGCCACGACGTTGTCGTATTCGAGAAGCGCGGGAAACTCGGAGGACTCATGCGGTATGGGGTCCCCGACTACAAGCTTGATAAGGTACACATTGATGAGCGGCTCTACCAGATGAACGCGGAAGGTACGATTTCTTTCTGCAGCGTTCACGTCGGTGTAAACAAACCGATTCAAGAGCTCATCGAAACGTATGACGCAGTAGTGCTCGCGTGCGGCGCAGAAAAACCGCGCGACCTGCAGGTCCCTGGTCGATGGCTCCATGGCGTTCATTTCGCGATGGAATTCCTTGCGCAACAAAATAAGCGCGTAAGCGGCGAGCAGCTCTTGGGCGAACTCCCAATCTTTGCCAAGGGTAAGCGCGTGCTCATTGTAGGAGCCGGATACACGGCCGCCGATTGCATGGGTACGGCAAAAAGACAAAGAGCACGATCGATCAAGAACTTTGCCATCACACCAGAGCTGCCAGAGACGCTGACCGAGGAGCAAAAATCTCTCACGTGGCCCCACGTACCAAAAATTCTACACGTCACCCCGAGCCACGAAGAAGTGGGGATACGCCCTGTATTCTCGACTGCGGTAACAGGTTTCACCGGCACTCGCGGTCACGTAAAGCGCGTTCACTGCGTTCGCGTTGACTCAAATTGGCGACCTGTCGCGGAAACCGAGTTCAGTGTCAAAGCTGATCTCGTCTTGATTGCAATCGGCTTTGCCGGACCTGTCTATGACGGGATACTTGCGACGCTCGGCGTTGAGATGAACGAGCGAGGTAACGTCAAAGCGGACGATCAGTCGTATCGGACCAACGTACCGAATGTGTTCGTTGCGGGAGACATGCGACGCGGCGCATCGCTCATCGTATGGGCAATCCGCGAAGGTCGGCAGTGCGCTCACGCAGTAGACAAATTCCTCATGGGAGAAACGACCTTGCCGCGTTAAGTGATGGTGCTACGAGAAATACCCCGGGCGGGGTGGCCGCACGGGCACTACAATCACCTTAAAACCAACGTTATGAAGAGGAGACTCGAATGAAATGTCTTTCCCAGCGCGCGAGCGCAAACGTGGTCATCGCGTATCTCCAAGGGATCGAGGCTGGCTGGGGACTCCGGCAGAAAGGATTCATTTGCTTTGAAGGTCTTGCGGCCTTCCAAAAAGTGCGTGAGAGTGCCGGAGACACTCCTGAAAAAGCTGCTATTGCGAGCGGCCTCAAATACGTGATCAGGGCTTCTTGGATCGGGCGCGGCTTTGATCCAGAAGAATTCGGACTGAGCGCAGACCTGTTGCTCGACGACCAAGATCAGCGAGCACTGCTCCTGCTCAACAACAGCTAGACGTACGTCGCCCACGCAGCCGAGCATCTCTATGCTCATCCCGCGAGCCGGACATCCTGAACTTCTCAAGCTCCTCGAGTAGCGAGATGCTCATTCAAAAGGTACCCCCGGGCGGGAAGCTGCCCGGGCCTCTTTTATACGTTCGTGACCTACTTCTCTGACAACTGTTCAGGATTATCGAGCGTAAAGCGATTGATTTTGTAGTCAATCAATCGTTTCGCCAGATCGAGATTTGTACCGACACCCCACGCCCCCACCTCGTATCCAGCGTTCTGAACCTGCATGACGGTGTTCTTATTTTGGATACGCGGTCCGCACAGAATAACAACATCAACCGAGGCGTCTTTTGCTTCTTGGATAATTTCGCCAAGTTCCTCGCCGCTATAAGGCGGAAGCGTGCCGCCGCTTGCCGCGACGAGCGCAGTAAGGTCTTCCGACCCTTCGCTTCCTTTTTCCTGCTTTGGCTTGACGATCCAGCCGACCCGCATTTTTGGGTCGATGACCTTGATCTTTTTGATAACCTCGATGTCGAATGTCGTTAGTACGCAACTATTGATGCCCTGCATTTTTTGCACGACGGTCTCGGTCGTTTTCGGATGATTGCCTTTAAGATGGATCTGGTGAGTTACTGTTGTGGTATTTATGGCGACAAGCATTTCTTCGAGAGTGCCGGGTACAACGTGGCCGAACCTCTCATTTCCCGCCTCAATCGTGCTCACATCGCTCCACGCGAGATCATTAATGTCGAGTCCGGCTTGTTTTAGAAGCTTGGGTTCAATGACGACGACCCGGGATGCGTCAGGGTCTTTGCAATAGACGATATCGTATTCGATAGCTTTTGCCCCGTATTCCAGGGCCCATTGTGCAGTGAGTAAGGTATTCGGCGGATAGCCAAGTGATTTCCCCCCGCAGCGATGGAACACTACAAGAGTTTCCTTACTCATAGCTTACCAGGTCGCGGCGATGAAGGTCGTGGAATTCTCTTTAAGGTCCTGGATGCCCGCCTCAAGGACTTTGAGACCGTAGATGTCAGCGGCAGCTTTCGACGCGATGACGGCAGTTGTGGCCGGCAGTTTGCCGCTTGCGAGGTCTTCGGCGGCTTTAGCGGTGTCTTCGTACTCTTTTATCTTCGCCTTCTTCCACACCCGCTTGAGGTAGCCCTTGCACTGCTTGAGCGCTTGTTCGTGCGAGGTAATGGTCCTTACGGCATCGCGCGTCACCCCTTTACGCACAATAAGATTCTGTTTGATATCAATATCAAACATCTTCTTAATCTTGAAGTTATGTCTTGCCATCCCCTGCACGGCTTCCGTCACCACGCCGCCAGTCGAATTTTCTATAGGAAAAACGCCAAGGTCAATGCCGCCTTTTTCAAGCTTCGCGAGCACGTCTTCTACCGATATAAGGTAGTCGAGCGAAAATGTCTTTGATCCCGCCTTCGCGGGGCCGGAGCCCGCTTCGGCGTGGCGAAGGCCCGTCTTTTTCGCATAGGCGCGTGCGGCCTCTTCGGAGAAGCTTCCCTTCGCTCCTGCGACGCCAACGCGGATTGATGCGGAATTGCCGTGGATCGGCGTGGACATGTCAAGAAAATCTCTCACCTCCGTTTCCCCGAACCCGAAGCGTTTTATGGCGTCTTGGCAGTAGGGGTTGTATCTGTAGACGTCTTTGAAAAGTTCTTGATCATGCTGTGCAGTCTCCACAGCATTCATCAACCATCCGAATGAGACGGTATCCATTGTCGTGCGCTTGATACCGGTTCGCAATACGATCTGGGCAATGAAATGAGTGAGGAATAACGTCTCGGCGACGTGCTTGTCGTGCTCTTCTGCGCTCATTTCGACGACGTCAAAACCACATTTCTTCAAAAAGTCTATGAGACGAGTATATTCGCCGGCATCAAGTGTGCCGTCGACCATGACGATCCTGAATCCCGCAACGTCGCCACCGCGCTTTTCGTAGCTTTCTGGTCCCCACACAGGGTGTGTCGAGATGTATGGCCTCCCTTTTGCCATTTTCTTCAAGAGAGCAGCCGTATGCACTTTGACCGTCGCTACGTCGATGATGACCGTGTCCTTTCTAGTGAGCGGAAGCACTTTCTTGAGTACTTCTTCGAAAGCGTGAATTGGTACAGCGAGAATTACGGCATCGCACTTGGCAACTTCGGCGAGGCTGAAGAATGTTTGTCCGTCTGCTTTCTTTTCCGGCGCGTATACTCTCACCTTCACCTCCGGCGCGAAGCGCCCCAGAAGCGTATGTGCGAGTGCGCCAAAGGCGCCGTAGCCAACAATTCCGACCGTTTTTATCTGCATCTGCAAAGACTACCGTTTCCTGCGCCACTTCTCAACTGCCCCTCAAGTTGGTAGCGAGAAGAACAAAAAAACTACTGTGGAGCCCGCTTAACCTCGATCAGGCCCATGTTTAATTGTACGTCCTGTCTGCGCGCATTGTCCGCAACGAGCTGACCCGCAAACCGATGTAACTCGCCAAAAACCACCACGACATTACTTTGGCCGTAGTAATTTCGCATGCTTGCTATGTTGCTTATGACATTTCTTTCCCTCAAATCGTATCCAATGCGAGTGAATTCCGCTCTCGCACGCGACACGTTTTGAGGCTCACTGTTCTTCATTTGAGTTATTGCAGCTATAAGTTCGTCTCTCTCCGAGCGCTGTCCCAAGGCAAGCCCCTCGAGATTGTGCAGGTGCTTCTTCCACTTCTGCCTTTCCCCTGAAGTAGCTTTCTCATCGCTCGCTTTCTGACGCGCATTTTCAATACCGCCGTTTGCCTCGAAGCGAACAATCTCCTCCTGAACAAGCCGCAGCTTTATTTCTAGAGCGCGGATTTGTTCCGCGTAAAGCGCGCTCTCATCACTTTTCAGAGCATTCAGAAGCGTGTTGAGCGCGTCGTGCGCTTGCGCAAGCAAGGCGGAGTCATCTGCTGGAAGAAGTTTTACTATCCCTTTCACGCCGAGATGGAGGGTGGCACTATCAAACTCCAGACTGCTCGCAGAAAAGTTAAGAGACGAGAGGCTTAGTCGTATGCGTGACATGTTCTCTCCACGCGCTTCAAGTTCCTGAATATGGCGCGTGAGCTTGGCTTGAGCCCTTACGAATTCCTGCTCGGTGATCGAATTTTTCATGAAACGATTTTGAGCGTTCTCGGTGATGAATCCAAGGAGTCGCGCCATCCTTTCCGATTTTTCCCGTGTCGCATTTTCGCCCGAATCGCTGAATTGATTGATTTCAGTTATTACCCCCCTTAAGATGTCCGTGGTCTTCTGGATCTCATCGGGAGCATCCGCGAGTCCCTCTGTGAAAACATATGGATGGCCGACTGCCCTGGAGATTTCCGGCAGCAACGTGAGTATCTCGGCTTGTGACGCGGCGGACTTCTCGGGCGAGACCAATAACTTTTCAAAGAAATCGGCCCTTGGGTATTTATGCGTCTGTCCGACATGAATCATATAGGGACCTCTGGGCCCAGCGCGCAGTGAGACTATCGCCCTGAGACCCATTTTTTCGATTTTGCTCACTAGATCCGGCCCCAATATGCGTTCGGTGATTTGCTTTGTCTCCTGTAAATCAATCGCTTCCTGAGTCCGCCCGTGCGAAGGCGTCCCCACAGCCACTAGAGCTCCCAATAAAGCCGCTCTTCCAAAAGATGCCAGCTTGAGATTGAGTCTATCTTTTACATCCTCCCTGCTGCTGCTACTTCGCTCCGAAGTATGGCGCTCCATTTGTTAAAGATAACATCGAAGGACTAAACTATCACTTCCTCCCCCCACGCCATCTCTCAACAGCCACGAGAAGCGGTGTAGCCAAGAATATCGACGAATAGGTACCTGCTGTGATTCCCACGAGTAGCGTGAGCGCAAAGTCGCGGGTGGATGCTGGACCGATGAAGTACAGTATGAGCAGCGTTATGAGAACGGTGAGCGAGGTATTTATCGAACGAACGAATGTTTGTCCGAGGCTTCTACCGGCGGTCTCCGCAAAATCCTCCTTGCGATTGCGCTCTTGATTGATGCGTAGATTTTCACGCACACGATCAAAGACGACGATGGTGTCGTGGATGGAGAAACCGAGGACCGTGAGAATGGCCGTCACGAATAGCGTGTCGATCTGGGCTCCGTGTAGGTATCCCAAGAGTGCGAAAAAGCCGACGGGGACGATAACGTCGTGGAGAAGCGTCACGAGCGCAATGAGTCCGTATATCCAGCTCGAGATCGGCTTTGACACATGGCGAAAAGCGAACGCGATGAAAAGTAGAATGCAGAGCAGCACGAGCACGAGTGAAATTATTGCTTTGTTACGAAGCTCCTTACCGATGGTCGGCCCTACTTCGGTTAGCTGTGTGATCTCCCCCCGATATCTATCGCCGCCTGAAAGCAACTCCGCTATTGAGCTGCGTTGTATTTCAGTCAGGTTTGCGGCTCGTAATATATAGTCGCGCTCATTCGCTTCTCGAAGCGAGTACCCTTCAAAACCTGCTGCATCAAGTGCTTCTTCGACGAGAGCTGGCGCCGGGCGCTCTTCCGGATATGCAACTTGGACAAGGGTGCCACCAGTAAATTCAAGGCTTGGCTTCAGACCGAAGACGAAAAGCGATACGAGCGCGACAAGCGTGATCAATGCCGTTACAGCGAAGAAAATATTTCTGTTTTTGACAATGAACATACCTACCCAAGGAAAGCCTGAATTAATATGGGGACGATGATGAGCAGGGCCGCGACAATACCGAAGATAAGTCCTTTTCGGCCTGTTCGCTTAATCTCGCCTTGTGTGATATTCCCTGCAATCAGCTCCCTTCGAGATGCGAAAATCAGAAATACCACTCCGCCTAATGCCAGCAATGGAGTCATCATTATTACCCACAGCCACGCGACGATTCCATACCAGCCGGACACGACAAGTAGAGCAACTAGCGCAAGAGTTGCAAGTGCGATTTGAGCCGACGTTTTCATATGATGAGATTAAACTTTTGTTCCGCTACCGAAGAAGAAGCGTGAGAATCCACTCTTTGCGTCTACACCGAGCGCCAAGAGGAACGTGCGCGAAACGGTGATCGCGGTGAGCATAGAGACGAGAACACCCAGCCCAAATACGAGTGCAAAGCCCTTGATGAGCGAGGTGCCGAACCAAAAGAGAATGACCGCCGTTATCATTGACGAGATGTTGGAGTCGCGGATAGAAGGCCATGCTCGGTGGAAACCCTCCTTAATTGCCTCTGCTGCTGTTTTACCGCTTGCCAGCTCCTCGCGTGTGCGTTCGAAAATGAGAATGTTGGCATCAACTGCCATACCAATAGAGAGTATGAATGCCGCGATGCCTGCTGCTGTGAGAGTGACCGGAATGAGCTGGAAAAGCGCGAGGACCACGAGACAGTAGAGCGCGAGCGCGACAGTCGCTAGAAATCCGGGTAGTCGGTACCAAGCGATCATGAATATCGCAACTGCAATTACACCCCAGAGACCCGACATTATGCCCCTCTGAACCGCCTCATCGCCCAGGGTCGCGGATACAGTCTGTGTCGAGATCAGTTCAATCGGTACGGGTAGTGCACCAAAATTCAGGTTGCGCGCGAGCTCTTTTGCTTCCTCTGGAAGGAATCCACCGGAAATGACTGCCGTACCGTCGGGGATGGCTTCACGTATTACTGGTATCGATATTGGAACGCCGTCTAGAAAAATACCGAAGTACCTGTTGACATTGTTTTTGGTAAGATCCCCGAAAATACGCGCGCCTTCAGAATTGAAATTGAGTACGACAACGGGCTCATTGGGAACCCCACCGATCGACTGATTGAATTGCAGTTGCGCGCTCTTAAGATCTTTACCTGTTATTGCTGCCGGTTCAAAAAGCGTGTTCACCGTGGAGCTCGAGATCTCTACATTGGGTGCATCGCCTTTCAGGAGGCGGAATTCGAGAACGGGTGTTTCCCCGATAAGGTCAATGGCTTTTTGCGTGTCGGTGACACCCGGTAGTTCAACTATGAGCCGTTCTTCCGGTTGTCCTGCCAAAGCTCCTGCGTGTTGCGTCTGCACGATCGGCTCTGAAACACCGAATAGATTCACGCGTCGCTCGATAGTATCTCGAAGGCTCGACATTGACTCGGCGACATCGGCTCCGACTATAGCGGATAGGTCGGCGCGATACACGAGCTGCGTACCGCCCGAAAGGTCGAGACCGAGCTTAAAAGGGCGCGAACCGCTCATTTGCGAGGAATAGACGTACCAGCCGACAGCAGCTCCGAGAAGGAGCACCGCGAGTGCGATGAGGCGCCGATTCAACATTGCGGCTTAGTATACGCATGAAATCGAGCGCCGCAACGAGCTTGTGCGTTGCTAGCCCGATAATCTCCTATGCTACAGTGAATGGGCCAATATGATGGAAAAGCTCGATGGCAAAGGGTATAGACATATCGATCAGACACTAAAACTGCAGACTCCTGAATATATTCGCCCTATTCCAACGGAAGCAGCAGCACCGAAAGAACTCAAGATTGAGCTTCAAGAGGTAGGCCCTTCGGTTCAAACACCACTGGAACAGGAAAGGCCAAAAAAGCCGGAAAAGATCCTCGCGAGCGTTATAGTGAATGCCTTTAACGAGGAAGCAGAGATAGGCCGACTCCTAGAGAGCCTCAAGAAGTCATGGTTCCCTGGAATGGAGATCATCATATCCGACGATGGAAGTACCGATAGTACCTCGGATATCGTTAAGAAACACATTAGCCAAAGCCAGGCAGAGAAACCTCATGATTGGCTTATTCTGGATAGCCACGAAAATCTGGGGTTTGCGGGAGCAAAAAATTCCGGGGCCGCACGTGCGCGGGGCGATTACCTCTTATTCTTTGACGCTGACGCACCGATACCGACCGGACTTCTACGAGAGGACGTTCGACAAATGGAGGACAAAAAATTGGACATTGCAACGCATACCCTCATGCCACAATACAAGTTGCAGAAATACAACACTGCTTTGAAAAATAAAATAACCCTGGACGCTATAAACCAGGTGCACGGTAAATCTGCAATCGCCGGATGCGGAGGGATACTTATCAAGAAAAGTGTATTCGAGAAAGTCGGCGGCTTTAGAAAGATGCCTATAGGAGAAGATACCGATATTTGGAGGCGTGTAATGCAAGTACCAGGTACTCATATGGGCATGATAGAGGGAGTTAAAATGCCGGTGAATATGCGGCGATTCGAAAAGCAAGGATATATGCGTACACTATGGAAATGGACTAGGGCATGGATCAGTTCTGTACTGTACGAAAAAGACCGCGAGCGTCGCGCTATCGGTTATGGTCCTTCCAGAAGAAATTTACCTATCTCGCAACAAGAGCAAGCAGATTTCTAAAGATCATCGCAACCGCGACTGGCCCGACGCCGCCGGGTACTGGTGTGAAGACGGACGCGGCTTCGGCGCACGCGGGATCGGCGTCGCCGGTTATTTTTTTATTCAATTCGCTCGTGCCCGCATCGATGAGTGCGACGCCTTTTTTCAGATGCTCGGGCTTAACAAAACCGGGATTGCCGGCACCCAAGACGACGATGTCGGCTTCTTTCAGGTCCTCGATAGAGCCTTCTTCGAGGGTAAACATAGAGACACTCGCGCCGAGGCTCTGAAGCAGCCAGCGGCTGGGAGCGCCCACCAAGCGCCCGGCACCCACTACCACGGTCCGCGCGCCCGCTATCGGGATATTGTTTCTCTTCAAAATCTCGACTGCAGCAAGGGCGACCGGTGCATGCACGAGTCTATCTTCTTCCGCGATCTTGGGATTGAGGGCGTCCACATCTTTCTCATTCGGCACTGCCGCAAGTATTTCACTGACATCGATGCCCGCAGGCAGCGGAAGCTGCACGATGACGGCGTGGGTGTTTGCGAGCGAACGATCGACTGCTTGTAGGATCTTCCCGGCATCGCTGTGCTCTGAGACATTTATACGCATCATTTCTATTCCAAGCCTCTCCGCTGCCTGCGTCTTGATACGCACGAACGATTCGATGATGGGGTTGGCACCGACAACGACGATACCGAGCTTGATCGTTCGCCTGATAGCAGCGAATTTCGGCACGAGCTCCGCATAAATTTCTTCCGCTATCACTTTGCCGTCCACGATCATATAAAAATATACTCACATACTTGAGTATGTGCGGGTGTCATATAAGTCCTGCTTCTTTTTTTAATTCTGCGATTCCGTCCTCGATCTTAACCTTCGGCTCCCATCCGAGAAGCTCTCGCGCTTTCCTATTATCGGCGAGCGCATCGCGCGGCTCGAGGCGCTCTGGTTCGTTGACCGTAGGTCCGCCAATTAAAGCCGCGATCTCGTTTACGCTCACGTTGCGCCCAGCACCGATGTTGAAGACTTCACCCTTCCCCGCCTTTACCGACTCAGCCGCGAGTAGATTCGCCTGCACGACATCGCTCACATGCGTAAAGTCCCGCGTATGCGTGCCATCGCCCCAGATCGTGATGGGCTTGCCCTCCTGCCTCTGCTTGAGGAATTTTGCGATAGCGAGGGCGTATGCGCCGTTTGGATCCATGCGACGACCGTAGACGTTGAAGTAGCGGAGCGTAACGGTCGAAAGTTCGTAGACCTCGCTCCACAAACGCGCGGTCTGTTCTGATATGGATTTTTGAAGGCCATACGGACTTTTTGGCTGTGGCTCCATGGTCTCCACGAGCGGCATCGTGGCCTGGTCACCATAGACGGAGCCGGAGGAAGCGGAGATGACACGCTCCACTTTGCCGAGGTGCGCGGCGCGGAGGACATTGACGAAGCCGGTCACGTTGACCGCGAACGTCTCGAGCGGATGCTCAATCGAGAATTGCACGCGCGGCAAAGCCGCCTCATGGAACACGTATTTCGCTCCCGCGATAATAGGCGTGATGGTATCGATGTCGCGAATATCGACATTGTGGTACTGCGCTTTCGGATTAGTCCGCTCGGGAAATGTGCCTGCCGCGTAGTTATCTATCACGTGCGTCTCAAATCCGCGCTCCATGAGCGCATCCACGAGATGCGAGCCGATGAACCCCGCCCCGCCCGTGATAATGACTTTTTGCATATTATGAGCCGCGAGCGGTAAGGACCACCTTGATAGTTTGAAGAATAATAAAAATATCGAGGAAAAGCGAGCGGTGTTTCAGGTAGTAGAGGTCGTACGAGAGCTTGCGCTTTGTTTCTGCGATATCGGTCATGTGGTGCGGATGCCGGTCGTGCTTCAACTGCGCCCAGCCGGTAAGGCCAGGGGTAACAAGATAACGCGCATTGTAGTATGGAATACGTGCGCTGTACTCGCGCGAGAGCGCAGGGAATTCGGGCCGCGGACCGACGATGGAGAGATCCCCTTTCAAAACGCTCCAAAGCTGCGGTAGCTCATCAATGCGCGAGCTACGCAAATATTTTCCCACGCGGGTGACGGATAATTTCGTCTTTCCGCTTTCGCCGTACTCGCCCCGATCGTTCCCGGTCATGGAGCGGAATTTCACGACGCGAATAGGTTTTTCAAAGCGGCCGACGCGTACTTGATCGATGAATACGGGACCGCCATCATCGAGTTTGATCGCAATCGCAACGAACGGAGACAGAACGAACGAAACGATGCCGAGCGTGAGCGCGATCGTGATGTCGGCCATCCGTTTCAAGAGGTCGTGGACACGAGAAGCGGAAAGGTGCTCGAGGATCCACTCGTACTTTATGAGGGATAGCGGGACGGAATCGAAGACTTCCTGGTAGAGCTCAACGATATCAATAATGGCAAACCGCCTTTTGTGGAATACCGTATCGTAGATAATGGGCCGCGCGGCGGCGAAGGCTTTGTCGGAGAAGTCGACCACAAGAAAGGTCATGTCGTCCTCCTGCGCGAGGCTTAGCGCTCGCTGGATAACTTCCGGCACACCGGAGTGTTCCGTATCGATTATCTGCTCGAATTCAAACGAATAGCGCGGATCGGAGGCGACCTCGGATCGGAGGGCGAGCGCGTCGGGGCCGGAGCCTACAAGCAGGCCTTTCATTTTCTTACCCGCTAATAAAGGGGGTAGCCGTGGAAAAAGCACGACGCGCCAAAAATATATAAGACCGAATGAAACGAGCAGGTAAAGAACGAGAATGGTTTTGGGTGCGAGGCCGAACGCGGGCATGAGAAAGAAGAAAAGCGCGGCGAGGATGACGTTGATGACCTGGGTATACAAAATGGTCGCGGAAAGCTTGCTGCGAAAGAGGCTTGTGTGTTTTCCGTAGAGACCCGCAAGAAAAAAGACCGCCGCGGAGAGGGCAATAAGTATGGAAAACGGCGCGAGATGTTTCAGGAATATCTCGCTTGATGGCGGGGAAAGATACCGCAAAGCAAGAGCGATCCAGAGTGAGATAGCGAGGACCACAACGTCGCCCACGAGGAGAACGACGTATTCGCGCTTGGGCACGAGAGTCATGTGATATGATTATGGCACGAAAAAACCTATGAAACAAGCGACGGAACGGCGAGTTAAACTTCTTTTCGTCATCACCAAGGCGACCCACGGTGGAGCGCAAAAGTACGTCGGCGACCTCGCGACTGGTCTGCCACGCGACATGTTCGACGTAGTACTCGCGTACGGCGTCCGCGGAGAACTTGCGGAATCTCTAGAAAAGAGAGGTATTCGCACGGTGCGTATTGCTTCGCTCGGACGTGACGTCGCGCTCCTCTCCGACATCAAAAGTTTCTTCGACATGCGCGCACTCATAAAGCGTGTGCGCCCAGATGTCGTGCACCTCAACAGTTCGAAGGCCGCAGCGATAGGAGCACTCGCCTCGCGCTTTTGTGGCGTACCGAATATCATTTTTACGGCCCATGGATGGCCATTCAAAGAGGACCGCGGTACTCTCTCGCGAATGCTCATATACGTTGCTAGCTGGCTCACGGCCCTACTTGCGCATACGACCATCGTCGTGTCGAAAGCGGACCAGATCACCGGAAAGAAGATGCCTTTTGTGCGCAATAAGATCGTCCACATTCCGCTTGGCAGCGAGCGCGTAGAGATCCTGCCGCCGCCCGAAGGATTCAAAAAAATGTTCGGCGCGCAGAAACCGCCGATCATTTCGCAGACAACGCTGCGCATTGTGACAATAGCGGAATTGACGAGGAACAAAGGCATTCGGTACGGGATCGACGCGATTAAAAAGCTGACAGAGCGCGGGCGCGATGCTATCTATATCGTCGTAGGCGACGGCGAAGAGAGGGCTGCTCTCGCGACCTATGCTGGAGAGCGAGGCGTCGCCGATCGCGTCTTTTTTCCTGGCTTCGTGCCCAACGCTGCCCAATATCTTTCGGGTTTCGACGTGTTCCTCCTTCCATCGCGCAAGGAAGGAATGCCGTATGTTCTTCTCGAAGCAGCCGATGCCGGACTTCCCATAGTTGCGACTTCCGCGATCGATCGAGCCTCAACGGAACACGTGCCGCGCATTCGGGTAGTCCCGATCGGTGATAGCAGCGCGATCGCCGACGCGATCATAGAATTCTCAAGCTTGCCGCGCGCGGCCTCGCGAGCAAAGGACGGCTCCC
>Ga0209542_10004967_pt1 | contig 26970 bp, 25 predicted proteins | sample RifCSPhighO2_01_FD_184028 | JGI IMG/M metagenome (GOLD analysis project Ga0209542, IMG submission 184028) | Soil microbial communities from Rifle, Colorado - Rifle CSP2_plank highO2_0.1 (SPAdes) (version 2) | ecosystem: Environmental > Terrestrial > Deep subsurface > Rock core/Sediment ...
TTCCACCTCCAATCCAGATAGCTATCATATCTCTTTCTTGAGCAGTTAATTTTGTATGATGGTTTCCCATAACCCTGTATTCTATCTCAACAGGTGTTCGGATTCCATTTAGAACTTAGATTTTAGCAGAAATTAAGATGAGATGATATAATCGGATTAATCTTCAATTTTAAATTTTGAATGAAGGCTTCGGAAATAATAAAGAAATACATTAGTTTTTTTGAAAAACGCGGGCATAAAAGGGTCGTAAGCTCTCCTCTTATTCCTCAAAACGATCCGACAACTCTTTTTACCTCCTCCGGTATGCAACCGCTTGTTCCATTCTTTTTAGGCGAGCCGCACCCTTTGGGTAAAAGACTTGTTAATGTTCAGAATTGTTTTAGAGCAGCCGATATTGATGAGGTTGGAGACAACAGACACACTACTTTTTTTAGAATGCTTGGCAATTGGTCTTTAGGAGATTATTTTAAAAAAGAACAAATCCCCTGGCTATGGGAATTTTTGACAAAAGAGATCGGATTGCCTGCCGAAAAACTTTATATCAGTGTTTTTAAGGAGCACGATGGAATCCCCCGAGATGATGAATCCGAAGAAATCTGGAAACAAATTTTAGAAAAAGAAAGTCTTGACCCAAAAGAAAAAATATTTTTTTACGGGGCGGATAAAAACTGGTGGTCTCGTGCAGGGTTTCCTCAGGATATGCCAAAAGGTGAGCCGGGAGGACCGGACAGCGAAGTATTTTTTGATTTTAAAACTCCGCATGATAAAAAATTTGGAAAGAATTGTCATCCGAACTGCCAATGCGGAAGATTTCTTGAAATCGGGAATTCCGTATTTATGGAATACATTAAAAAAGAAGACGGAACTTTTGGAAGACTACCGAACAAGAATGTAGATTTTGGCGGAGGTCTTGAGAGACTTCTTGCAGCTATTGAAAATAAATCAGATATTTTCCAAACCTCCCTATTTTCTCCAATAGTGTCGGCAATAGAAAAGATAATTGTAAAATCTTACAAAGAGAATGCAAGAGCAATACGAATTATCGTCGACCATCTGGTTGCCTCGGTGTTCATTTCCGCAAGCGGTGTTATACCATCCAACAAAGAACAGGGATATGTTCTAAGAAAACTCTTAAGAAGAGCGATTCGTTATGGAAAACAATTGGGAACTACCGAAATATTTACTGCTCAAGTTGCTTCCGCGATAATTGATAATTATTCCGACACAGACCCTCAATTAACTGATAGTAAAAAAGCTATTAGAGAATTATTTACAGATGAGGAAAAAAAGTTTAATCAAGTTATTCAAGAGGGGCTGAAACTATCAGAAAAAATATTTTCGACTTTGACCCCAATAAAATCTGTACAATATTCAAAGATTATGCAGACAAAAGATAAGAAAGAAATTTTTCGGGAGATATTCAGACGTAAGGAAATTTTAGATAACAGCAAACCATTTGGGCTTATTAAAAAAAGTGATCTTGAAAAAGCAACTCTAACAGGGAGACAAGCTTTTGATTTGTTTCAGTCTTTTGGATTTCCGATTGAGATGATTATAGAGTTAGCTCAGGAAAAACGTTTATTTGTAGACCTTGAGGATTTTAGAAGAGAACTTAAGCACCATCAGGATATTTCAAGAGTTGGGGCGGGGGAAAAGTTTGCGGGAGGTTTGGCCGACCATTCGGATAAAACAGTAATGGGACATACCGCAACCCATCTTTTACACCAGGCTCTGCGGGATGTTTTGGGAAATAAAGTCTTTCAGACAGGATCAAATATCACAAGTGAAAGGATTAGATTTGATTTTTCTTATGATAAAAAATTAACGGACGAGGAGATTTTAGAAGTTGAGGAGATAGTAAGTAAAAAAATTGAGGAAAATCTACCTGTACACTTTGAAATGATGCCTCTTGAAAAGGCAAAAAAAAATGGCGCAATAGGACTTTTTGATGAAAAGTATGAGGACAATGTTAAAGTATATTTTATAAATAATTATTCGGTTGAATTCTGCGGAGGGCCTCATGTTGAGTTTACAGGAAAGCTCAAAAGGTTTAAGATAATAAAGCAGGAAAATATAGGACATGGACAAAAAAGAATCTATGCAAAAGTTGGCGCTTTATGAAAATTCCCTCCTTGCCATTTCTTGAAAAAAAAGAGAATAAGGAATATTTTTTAGCCCTAGTCCTTCGAAACGAAAAGGTAAATGCGGTTTTTTTTGAAGAATCAGGGGGAAAAGTCAGCGTTTTAGGGAAACACAGCGAATATTTTGAAAATTCAATCGAACAAGCCTCCTTGGACGAGTTATTAGATGTTTTAGACAAAGCAATTTCAACTGCCGAACAGTCGCTTCCTGAGAATATAGAAACAGTAAAAACTATTTTTGGCGTTAAAGGGACTTGGGTAGAAAACAACAAAATAAAAAAAGAGTATCTTATAAAGCTTAAAAAAATAAGCGATGAGTTGGGGCTTGTTCCAATAGGTTTTTTGGTTGTTTTTGAGGCAATTGCACATCTTCTTCAAAAAGAAGAGGGTGCTCCTGTTACGACAATCTTGATTGAAGCAGGAGAAAAATATATTTCTGTAGCAAACATTAGGGCAGGAAGAATTGTAGAATCAAAAACTTCAGAGATTCTTGAATCCCCTACCCAAACAGTCGATAATCTTTTAAAACATTTTTCTTCTTCTGAAATTTTGCCGGCCAGAATTATTATCTTCAATGGCGATGAGGATGAAAGCCAAGAATTTATAAACCACAGATGGAGCAAAAGTTTGCCTTTTCTTCATTTACCACAAGTAACAACGCTTCCATCCGAATTTGACGGAAGAGCAATTCTTTTTGGAGCAGCACAACAAATGGGTTTTGATGTTTTCGAAACTGAAATATCTGACAAAATGCCTGCCCCCCGACTTGTCCACCAAAGATTTATCGACGGTGGAAGCCCTGGCGAAGGTGGGGAAAGGGAAAAAATTGAGAAGATAGAAACGGGAAAGAAAGAAGAGGATGAAGAAGAGAAACAGGAAAAAACTGAGGAAGATTTTGAGAATGAAGCAGTGACCGATAAGGTTAAAAAAATTCCGGATAATTCTTCGATGGAGTATTTTGGTTTTGTAGAAGATAAAGATATATTAAAAGAACCCGCGCCAAAAAAAGGGCCGCCTGAGAGCATCGATCGAGATTTGGAGAAGAAGATTGAGGACCTGCCTGCCGGCAAGGCAGGAATACCGGAAGAACTTATGGTGGAAGAGGGAGAAAAGAAACAAGTTCCGATGAGTGCGGCGATGATTTTTGCAGGTCTAAAAAGTGTATCCGAAAAATTGGCCGATATTGCAAAAAAAATGCCTCTTAAAAAGATTCTTACGGGAATTCCTTTTATTCCTAGAGGTGGAAAAGCGATTCTTATTCCGGCCGGAATAATTGTTCTTTTTGTAATCCTTATTGTCCTCTACTTTTTTGTAAATAAAGCAACTGTTGTTTTAAGTATCGACGGAAAAAAAATCGATAAAAACCAAAATGTCACTTTCTCGGATAAACCGAGCGATCCAGTAAACAATATTATTCAGGCAGAATTTGTTTCCGTATCAGAAGACGGAAGCGTTTCAACTGCGGCAACGGGAAAAAAGGAAGTTGGAGATAAAGCAAAAGGAATAGTAACTATATTTAATAATGACTCTTCTCCTAAAACATTATCTAAGGAAACTACTATCACGTCATCAAGCAATCTTGGATTTATACTGGATAAGAGTGTTACGGTTTCTTCGGCATCTGGAGATATTTTTTCCGGTACTACACCCGGAAAAGCAAATGCAAATGTCACAGCAGATAAAATAGGCCAAGAGTACAATCTGCCTTCAAACACCAAATTTACAATTGGGGAAAGTACCACAATGGCGGCAAAAAACGATAATCCTTTTTCCGGAGGAACCAAAAAAGAGGTAACAGTTGTTTCAAAAGATGACATAACAAAACTTCTGCAAGATCTTCCAAAAAATTTAGAGAAAAAAGCAAAAGATGACTTAGAAAAAAAAGTATCCGGCGATAAGGTCTTGCTCCCCGTGTTTATAAGTGCGACCGTTAATAAAAAAGATTTTGACAAAGACACAAACGATGAAGCAAAGCAAGTTACTCTTATTGGGTCTGTTAATTTTGAAGGCATTGCTTATAAAAAAAATGATGCTACTAATTTTGCAAACGAGCTTTTGAAAACAAGTATCTCAGGTGATCTTACTGTTGATCCGAATAATATAAAAGTGCAAGTTAAAGACATAAAAGAAAATAAGAATAAAGAGGTAGCGGCAGATATCACAATTGTGGGGACTCTTGTTCCAAAAATTGATGAGGAGAAACTTTCAAAGCAGATTGCAGGAAAGTCTTTTAAAAATGCGCAGGATATTTTAGAAAAGCTTCCGCAAATTTCCAGCGCAGACATTAAACTATTTTTTAACATTCCTTTTTTCCAAAATAGGCTTCCCTTTTCTTTTAGAAATGTAAAAATTACCACTAAAATAAATGAGTAAATACTACTACAAAAAGGCGGATAATTTTTTTAGGAAAAAAAATTTGCGCCTATTAAGTCTTTTAATTCTTTTTATTGGGGTGGTCATTGTTTTATATATATTTTTTCCTCTGATTTCATGGCAGATTTATTTTGCACCCGCTCTTGCATCGTCTTCAATACAAACGCCTATTCCGAAAGCAACGATTGTAAACTCCTCAGAAATTGGAAGTTTAATCTCTCAAGCAGGAAATTCACTCTCAGGAGTTGATTATACAAACGCCAAAAACTGGTTTCCGGGATTTAATCCCGAAACGCCCGAACAGCCAAAGATTCCATCTTATACGATTTCAATCCCAAAGCTTAAAATTAACAGTGCTACAGTGTCAACGCGCGATAATAACCTGGCAATTCATCTCGTTAATTATCAAAATACCGCTATTCCGCCGGATAACGGAAATGCTGTAATTTTTGGACATTCAACCCTGCCCCAGCTTTTTAATCCAAACGACTATAAGACTATTTTTGCTACTGCGTATCAGCTAAGATTAGGCGATGAAATATATGCAAATGTAAACGGAGCTTCTTTCAAATACAGGGTTTTTAATATTAGTGTGGTTGAGCCAACCGATACCTCTATTTTTGAGCAGAATTATGACAATTCTTATCTTACTCTTGTTACATGTACTCCTCCTGGGACAACCTGGAAAAGGCTTATTATAAAAGCAAAGCTTGAGAAAATTTAAAAATGGAAGAAGAAAATAAGTTTAAAACTATCGCAATTTCGATCTGGCCAACGATTTATAGAATAATAAATACTGTACTTTATTTTTTTCTCTCTCTTATTAAATCCATTATCAAAATAGCAATTGAACAAATAAAAGGCGGGCGTGTATGAAGCGGACTATTTTTAAAAGCGAGGAAGAAGAACTTGCAAAAGCGCTTGAGGCAATTCAAAAAAAACTTGTCGGCAAAACTCTCACCTATAGAGAGATTTATTCTGTAATGGATGAAATTGCAAGAAATAGACTGGGAGAAGTTTTAACAACTTATTTTGCAGCTTCCGGTTATTCTAAAGGGTTTACAAATAAAGAACTCTATTATTTAACTCGCGCAATGGTAGATACAGGAGATCATCTTGAGTTTTCCGGAATTGTTGCCGATAAACATTCAATTGGAGGAGTTCCTGGAACAAGAACGACTTTAATAGTTGTTCCCATAATAGCAGCCGCAGGTTTTACTATTCCAAAAAGTTCGTCCCGAGCAATAACTACGCCCGGTGGAACAGCCGATGATATGGAAGTATTAGCACCTGTAGTTTTAAGTAAGGATAAAATTTATAAAATTGTTAAGAAAACAAACGGTTGTATTGTTTGGGGAGGAAGTTTTGGCATAGCACCTGCAGATGACATAATTATAAATATAGAAAAACCTCTTCTTTTTGAAAGCTATGATAAAATCTTGGTTTCTATAATGGCAAAAAAGGTTGCTTTTTCCTCAAATCACGTTGTTATTGATTTACCCTATGGAAAAATGGTAAAAGTCCATAGAGTAAAAGACGCGGAAATTTTAAAAGAAAAATTTAAATATCTTGCCCGAAAATTTAAAATACGAATAAAAGTTTTAATTCATAAGACGGGCGAGCCGGCAGGAAGAGGCATTGGTCCAGTTTTGGAAACTCGCGAGGCATTAAGAGTCCTTCAGCAAAAACCAAACAGACCTTTGGACCTTGAGCAAAGGAGTCTTAATATTGCAACTGAACTCTTAAAACTTTGTCTGAAAGATTCAGATAAAGAACTTAAAGAGATTGTAAAGGAAAATTATGGAACTTGTTCCAATTGGGCAAAAAAGATTTTAAAAGATGGCAAGGCTTTTTTAAAAATGAAGGAAATAATAAAAGAGCAGGGCGGAAACCCAAATATAGACAGTGAGGACTTAAAACCTGGGGAAATTTCGATTAAAATAAAATCAACAAAAAACGGAGTTGTAAAAAGAATAAACAGTAAGAATATTACTATAATCGGAAAACTATTGGGCGCTCCAAAACAAAAGGGATCAGGGATTTACCTAAATAAAAAAATTGGTGAAAAAGTTGCGAAAAATGATACAATCTGTACATTATATAGCGAAAGTATGTATAATCTTAAAAATGGAAAGAGTTCGGAAGAACGTTTTCCGATAACAACAGTAGTATGACCCTTCGGCAAGCTCAGGGTCATACTGAGTAAAATCGAAGTATGAAAAGGTCTATTATTCTTTTAACAGTATTGCTTTTGTCTGCCGGTGCATCTGTTCTATGGTGGAAAAACGGAAATCGTGCCCAAGATTCAACAAATAAGAGTTCTCAAATTTTCGTAGTTGCAAGAGGAGAAGGCGTTCGAGAAATCGCAAACAGTCTTAAGACAAAAGGACTAATCAAAGACCCTATCGTTTTTTTTCTTCAAACGAAAAGATTAGGACTTGATAAAGATTTGGAGGCAGGAGATTTTAGATTAAGTCCTTCTATGAGTCTCTATGACATAATACAAAATTTAACTCACGGCACTTTGGATATTTGGGTTACAATCCCCGAAGGGGTAAGGGGAGAAGAAATCGCAAATATTCTTAAAAAGGATATTCCATCATACAAACCGGATTGGAGAGAAACTCTTGCAACAAGAGAAGGCTATCTATTTCCCGATACTTATCTTATTCCAAGAGACGCCGATATAAATCTTGTGATGTCGCTTCTTAATAATAATTTCAGCAAAAAATACAATGGAGTTAATGCAGAAAAAACAGGACTAACGCAGCAAGAAATAGTAACAATTGCATCATTGGTTGAGCGGGAAGCAAAGTTTTCGCAAGACCGCCCTTTGGTAGCAAGCGTAATACTTAATAGACTCGGCATAGGCATGAAACTGGATATCGATGCAACTGTCCAATACGCATTGGGGTATGCGCCGGATGAAAAAAGATGGTGGAAGAAAAATTTAACAAAAGATGATCTCAAAATTAACTCCCCTTATAATACTTATAGAAATGCCGGTTTGCCTCCAACGCCTATTTCAAACCCCGGACTTTCTTCTATTATGGCCGTCGTAAATCCTTCAAAAACTAATTATCTATTCTACATTTCCGATAAATCCGGGCATTTGCATTTTGCAAAAACAATTGAAGAGCATAACGCAAATATACAAAAATACGGCCTCTAAAATCTGTTTATATTCTTTGCCAATCTGCAGTCGAATGCATGCTTTGACAAAAGCGAGGAACAAATTTTTTCGCTGGACGACAAGCGAATTGCGGGTCCGAGAAAAAATTTAGTTCCGAGCGAGTTTAATGATTAAGCGGGTTTTTTGCGGAAAAATCTCTTGCGGATCGATGGCTTGGATTCATTTATTGTTTTCTCTTCTGACAAACCATTCCCTGAAACTTTTTCAGGCTCATCTTCTTTACCCTTCGAAGCCTTGGCGAAGGAGGGCTTATCTTCCATCTCTTCTCCATCCTCTTCCAAGTCCTCCTCATCCATTTGCGCTTCCAAAATTTCCGAAAGTCCTTCAACACCTTCTTCTGTAATAGTCTTCAAAAGCTTCTTCCCTTTTTTTGTTCCAAGCAAAAAAACCAATCCTCCGCCTAGGATTGCTCCCCACAAAAATCCGTCAAAAAATTTATTTCCGTGATTGTTATTCATCTTGATTTCTCTTTTTTGCTTTTCTCCCTTTTAAAAGCTGGGCAATTGCAGAACCGGTTTTAATTCCCGTTGCCAAACTTGAAAGGTTTGAGATTGGTCCTGAAACACTTTCTGTTATAACACCCGTATCATCCAAAACCTTATTTGCCTTATCGATGGTCTGTCTTAACCCTCTGAGGATAAAAAACACCTGAACACCCAAAACCAAAAGGAGGATGGTCAAAACTATTATTACCAAAAATAATGCTGTCTGGGCAGGCTCTATCATTAATTAAACATAACATCTAGCAGGTTCGGTGTCAACTCGGATTAAATATAACAAACCCCGACTGGTCATAGTATTTTTTCGGAACTAAATAGAAATCAGCCTGATTAGCATTATTCTCATTTTTTTAAGAATTTGGGAACGAATCGAAAGTCTAATGATTTAGATCATTAGACTAAAGTTAGAATAAAGAAGTTTGGAATCCCTCTTTAAGAAGACCCTCTACATGACATCTAATGGCTCCAAGAAAATATTTGAAGTAAAATTATTTAATGCAAACGTATTGATAGAAGTCTGCCTCTGGATTTTCGCCCGGTTCATAATCGCTGTATTGCTCAATATTTGAAAACCCCGCTTCTTTCAAAAGCTCCAACATTTCTCCTTTTTTAAAAGGGTGGCCATAGTAATAAGCTTTCTTTCCGTTCTTGTGTGCGTATTGAACTAATATTCCGTCATCTGTAATACTAAGAAATCCCGCTCTAACATTATTTATCCCTGTATAAAGATATTTTCCAGATGAGTGAAGTTCACCTTTTAGAGCAGCATCTCTGTTGTCGAGAATCCTTTGATAATTTCTTTCATCAATCAGTAATACCCCCCCCGGTTTCAAAAGAGAATAAAATTGCTTAAGGTTTTGGACTTGATTTTCTCTTCCAAAAACACAAGTTAGAGAATTTCCGAGACAAATGATTGAGTCAAATGAATTTTGTGGATATGATTTTGAGAGACCTCTCCAATCAAGATTGGTGGGTTTTATTTCAAAACCTGATTTTTTTGCATTTTGGATTGCCTTTTCTTTAAATGCATCATCTATTTCGTTAGATGAAACGTCAAATCCATTTTGTAAAAGATAAATTGTGTCAACTCCGTCTCCAAGCGCAACGTCGAGAACTTTCTTTGCCCCGATTTTTTTCAGCTGATTGATAAGAAATCCATTCTCTCCTCTTCTTCTATTATCCCAGCCGACAAAATCTCCTCAGATTTCCGCTCTTATTTTGGAATTTTCCGGGCTATCTGCATATTTAATTAGTTTTTGAAGATCCATGGCGATTATTTTATCACAACGTGGCGAGTGAGAGTAGTTTGTTTGCCAAAACGGTTGACTGCCTTTATTGTGATGGTAGTTTTTCCCGGAAAACCTGTAATCTCTTTTTTAAAAGTTCCATCACTGCCTACCGAAACCTGCTCATCATTGACGGTAATAGTAGAATTAGGATCTGTTTTTCCCAAAACCAAAATTGTTGAGGACGATAAAACCGACATTTCGGATGGGTTTGATAATGTAATCGGTGGATTTATAAAAGCGTATCTATATTGAAAGATTATAAATCCCAAAAGCAGAATAAAGGTAACTGCGACCAAAATTACAGCCTGCTTTATTTTAAACCTTTTAAGCGGCATTTCTTTTTGCCCCACCAAACCCTCCGGCAAGACTTTGTAGACTTTCTCAACGTCAAATTCTCGTCTGAAAAGCGGTAATATTTCTTTTTCCGCAAGCTTTAAAAACCTCGTATAATTTCTGACAAAACCATGAGCATAGGACGGCGATGGAAGTTTTTCGTATTCCCCTTTTTCGATCGCTTCAAGAAATTCTTCTTTTATTTTTGTTGATTGAGAAACTTGCGAGAGTGTCAAACCTTTTTTGATTCGCTCATCGTGAAGTTTTTGACTTGCCTTTAGCATAAATGAAAATTAACCTAATTAACCTAATTACCTAATTGCTCTAATTTTTTGGTCATTGAAATTTGGAATTTATTTAGAAATTAGAAATTTTATTGCCCATTGAGACTATTGATAATCTCATCGGCATTTCTAATAAGAACGTCTCGCGGCTTTGAACCTTCCGCATGTCCTACGATTCCCGCTTCCTCAAGCTGATCCAAAATTCGGGCAGCTCTTGAATAACCTACTGAAAGTCTTCTTTGGAGAAGAGATGCAGATGCCCTGTCGTGCTGACATACTGTTCTTATTGCTTCCTCAAAAAGCGAGTCTCTTCCGTTGGCACCGTATGATACCGATCCCTTTCTTGTAACAAGGGGCGTCTGTGTAACCTCTTCTGTATATTCAACCGGCGGTCCTTTTTCTTTAAGAAAGTCAACTAATTTTTTAACTTCCTTCTCCGATACAAATGCTCCCTGAATACGAGTCGGTTTTGCCTGATCGGGCGGAATGTAAAGCATGTCTCCACGTCCTAATAGTTTCTCAGCTCCGGGAGTATCTATGATAACTCTTGAATCAACCATAGAAGAAACATTAAATGCGATCCTGCACGGAATATTTGCTTTAATAAGTCCTGTTATAACATCGACTGAGGGTCTTTGTGTTGAAACAACTAAATGAATTCCCGTTGCTCTTGCCATCTGTGCCAAGCGGGCAATTGCATCTTCAACTTCAACCGGCGCAAAAGCCATAAGGGCTGCAAGTTCATCTATAAAAATAACAATATATGGAAGAGACTGAAAACCGGCCAGCTCATTATAGGAATCGATATTTCGAACGCTGTTTTCTGCAAATTTTTTATAGCGCCTGTCCATCTCATCCATTGCCCACTTAAGTGATGCCAAAATTTTTTCAACTTCTACAATAACAGGTGTCATAAGATGAGGAATTCCGTTGTAGCCGGTAAGCTCCACTCTTTTTGGATCTATAAGAATAAGTCTTACCTCAGATGGTGCGGCTCTGAAAAGAAGAGATGAAATAAAAGAATTTATAAGAACTGATTTTCCGGATCCCGTTGTTCCGGCTATTAATACATGCGGCATTTTTGCAATATCGGCAACAAGCGGATTACCGGAGACATCAAGACCCAAAGAAACTATAAGTTTTGATTTGTTTTTTCGCATAATGTCTGACTCAAGCATTGTCTTTAAGGTTACTAATTCAAGACTTCTGTTTGGTATTTCTATTCCTATTAAATTTCGTCCGGGAATCGGAGTCTCTATTCTGATCTGCCCGGTTGGAGCCTCTGTTGCTAAGGCTAAATCATTAACCAAAGATGTTATTTTAGAAACCTTAGTTCCTTGGGCAATCTCCAAAGCATATTGGGTTACAGCGGGCCCTAAGTTAACCTCAACAACCTTCGCACCAATTCCAAAACTTTGAAGGGTGCTTTCAATAATTGATGCGACTTTTTTTATATCTCCCCTATCTGCTTTCTGCGATGAAGAATCCGAAAGCAATGAATATGGAGGATATTCCCATACCAAACCTTGCGCCGTAGGATTACTGACTAATTCATCCGAAAGAAGAGGAGATTCTTTTCTAACAACAGGAGATGATACTGTCATTTCTTTGTTGGAGAGACCGGAAAAATCTCTTATGCCGCCTTTTATCGTTAACTGCCTGTCTTTTAATCCTTGCGGTTTTTTATTTCTAAAAAATGAGAAAAGCTTTGAAGGAAAAAGTCTTTTAATAATCTCTACTGCGAAACCTGCGGCCGAAATAAGCTCATCTATTGAAGTATCGAAAAATACAATAATACCAACAAAAATTCCGGCAAAATAAACTAGATTTGCTCCTGCCTCCGTTAATACATCTGCTAAGACCGAAAAAAGATATTCTCCGACTGCCCCGCTCCTAAGCAAAGCATCCAGAGATAAAAAAAGAAGAAGAAAACCTATGGAAACATTGGGACGGGAAAGAAAAAATCTAAGTTTTAAAAATAAAAAACCCAAGAGAATTAGAGTAATAGGAAATAAGATCGATATTGAACCGAAATATTTATTCAGATATTGGGTTATTAAAATAAAAGACGGTTGGCTTTTTGAAAAAGAAAGGAGAAGAATCAACCCTGAAATAATCAATCCAAAGGAAAAAATTGAATAAATTGTAGTTTTTTTAAGTTTTAACTTAAACTTTTGTTTTCTGTAATGTCTTCTTCTTGCCATTTTATATATTATATACGCATAAATTATGCAGTACAAGTTAAAACTTAGTGTTTTAGCTCGGAATGGAAACGGAGTATAGCTTTATTTGAGGCATAGAGAAGTGTTTTTTGTTGTAGGTAACCAATGTAAGTTTGTTGATAACAGCTGTTGCCGCAATAAACATATCTGCTATATCGAGTTTATATTTCTGCTTAAATTCTCCAGTTAATTCTGCGATTTCTTCTGATATATTAAGGGGCTTAAATATATTTTTCAATTCTAGAATTATTTTCTTTGCATCTTTAGTTAACCCAGCTCTTATCTCTGCAATAGTAACGACTGAGGTAAATAGCTCCCCTTTCTCCGAAAGTTCTTCTAATAATTGTACCTCTTTATCTCGCCCTTTAAGATACCAAATAATAATGTCTGAATCTACCAAAAACTTATCCACGAATTCTTTTGGAGAAACGCTTCTCCGCAGAAGTCCATAGGGATTTCCGCCATGCTGTAAGTTCTTTGTCAGATTTAAAAGGAATCCCGCCAGCTTTTTTCCAAATGCCTTTCAATTTTTTAAAACTTTCTTCTCTTTTCATTTTTGCGATTTCTTCACCAAGAGCTTTGGCAATAATTCTGCTTCTTTCTCTTTTAGGAATTGATTCTCTTAATTCGGAGATTAGCTCCTTCGGTAGTGTAATATTTATTCTCGAAACAGTTGTCGCCATATTCAATCAACACTAATAATACACACTACTAATGTACATGTCAAGCCCAGAAAATCATTTATCCTCTCGCCACAACCATGCGAAGTCCTTAAATAATTCGAACTCTAACTTTTCAGCCTATTTTTAGCCTCAATTTTTAGGGTTCGTATTCAATCCGTGGAGCAAAGCCCCTAGCTTGCTAATTTAGCTTCTATCTGATAGAATCCCATCCATGAGAAAAGAAGCCAAACGCTATCCTGAACCAGAATTGCAAAAAGGTGGTACTTTCTACGCTAAAATTCCTCTTATTGAAGGCTACGAGAAAGTTGTAGGTGATGTAGGGTCTAACGAGGAATTTCAGGCGGGATTAAATGCTTATGCTAATCGGGTTACAGATGCTCTTGGGCTTAAGGTGTATAGATTAATTATTGATGAAATGGGTTTAAGCGATGTGACCGTTATTCCTGGAGAATGTGCGTGTATTGGTATTACAGGCGATAGTTGGGAAGGTAAAGATAGAAGTTTGCCTGAATTTTCAACACACAATGTGGATACCCCCGAACAATATGTGGCTTTAACTTCAATAGTCTTCTATTATCTTAATAGACTTCAGAGATTAGCAAAAGAAAAATCCGAATAATCAGTTCGGAAATCGTCCATAATTACCACATCAAGGTGTGATTACATTGACGTCCTGAGAATAGTCATTCTAAATTTTTAACTTCTCATTTTAAGTCTTCGTCTAGAAATCACACCTCTATAATAACCGGTAATACAAGGGGTCGGCGGCGAAGATGCTTTAGAACTGATCTTTCCGAAATTTCTCCAATTTTTTTTCTTACATATATCCAGTCTGTTACCCTTCCTTTTCCCGCAGTGAATGCATTTTTTACATCTTGTGCCACCTTTTTATTTGCAGTTCTGTTTTCTTGATTGGGTAATCCTCGAGAAATTATAGTTGGGTAATCAACTATTTGGCCTGTTTCCGAATCGACTTCCGCCACCACAATTATTACCCCGTCTTTTGATATCTTTTGCCTATCTCTTATAACAAAACTATCTAATTCTTCTCCTGAAATTTCATCGACAAACACATTTTTAATAGAAATTTTTCTGCCCAAAATTGTTTGGTCTTTTGAAAAAATTATTTCCTGACCATCTTCTAAAAGGAGGATATCTTTATCCCCAAATCCCTGCCTTTTTGCTAAATTTTTATAAGCAACCATCTGTCTGTAGGTTCCTCCTATTGGAATTAATTTTTTAGGCCGCGCCAGTTCCATAAGAAGCATAAGATCATCGGCCGATCCATGCCCTGAAACATGAAAGTCATCTGTTATTTGAGAATAAACAACTTTTGCTCCTTTTTTTGCAATGCTGTCTATTAATGAGTTTATCGATACTTCATTCCCCGGAATTGGATCGGCAGAAAAAACTACGACATCTTTTGGAGAAATCGAAATTTCTCTATGATCTCCGTTTACAATTCGGGAAAGTGCAGAATTTTCCTGCGCCTGACTGCCCGCAACCAAAAGCAAGAGATTTGAATCTTTATATTTTTTAATTTCGCTTACCCCAATCTCCATGCCGCGATCAAGCTTCATATAGCCTAATTTTTGGGCAATGGTTGCCGTATTTACTAAAGATCTCCCAACAAAAACAACTTTCCTGCCTAACTTTTGCGCAGCTTGTATCGCCTGATTGAGTCTTGAAATATTAGAAGAATAGGTTGTGAGAATAAATTTTCCCTCGCAATTTCGCATTTCTTTCTCTATATTTTCTGCTAAAATCTGCTCGGATTTTGTGAATCCTTCTTTTTCTGCCCTAAGACAATCGGAGGTAAGACAAAGTATGCCCTCATCCGCTGCTTTTGAAATTTTTAGAAAGTCGGTTTTTTTACCATCAAAAGGGGTTAAATCAAATTTAAAATCACTTCCGTGATAAAAATTCCCAACCGGAGTTTTTATTAAAATATGGGAACTATCCGGAATTGAATGAGTAACTCTAATAAAAGAAATAGTGAAGCTGCCTAGCTTTATCTCTCCATTTTCGTAGTCTACGGCTTTCACCCTAACCGGTATTCCAAATTCATTTAATTTTTCATTTGCAAGTCCTGCGGTTAACGGTCCTGCGAAAATAGGAAAAGAAAAGCCTGTTTTTTTTGCGAGCTGAGGAAGTATATAGGGAAGAGCTCCCGTATGATCTTCATGTCCGTGCGTTAACGCCATTCCGACTATTTTTTTGTTTGTTGAGAGAAGATAAGAAATGTCCGGAAGAAGTAAGTCTACCCCAAGCATTGTCTCATCTGCAAAACCCAAGCCGCAGTCGATGATTAAAATCTCATCTTTATACTCATAAAGATACATGTTTTTTGTAACGTCGCCGATGCCTCCAATTGGAATAAATGATACTTGATCTTTCATTTTAGTTTGGTAAAAACTGTTTGTAATTTTCTGATGTTATATGAACATAGGAACCCTGAGGAACTTTTCCTTCAACTATAAGGCTTGCAGTTTTTCTACAGACTCCTTCTAGTGTCCGCTCAAGGCTTCTGATTCCCGCATCAAATCCCAAAGGTCTTATAATAAATGGCCAAACACTATCTTCGATTGTTAGTTGATTTTGGGAAAGTCCTGTTTGTTTTTGAATCTTTGGAAAAAGATAACTTTTTGCAATTGCTAATTTTTCATCATCTGTGTAGGATGGCATTTGAACTACCTCAAGCCTGTCCAAAACCGCAGTTGAAATATTCGTGGTATTATTTGCGGTTGCAATAAATAAAACATGGGAAAGATCGAATGGATAATCAACATAATGATCGGTGAAAGCTATGTTTTGTTCAGGATCCAAGAGTTCGACTAAAACTCCCATAATATCTGCTCGGGCATTTTCTGTTACTCTATCTAATTCATCTAAAAGAATAACCGGATTTTTGCTTTGTGAATGAACGATTTTTTTAATAATTGCACCTGGCTCTGCATCTGCATATGCCCGGGATTGGCCGCGAATTGCTCTTGCATCTCCCATCCCGCCGAATGGGATTCTTTCAAATTTTCGTCCAAGAGCTTCAGACACCGAATAAGCAAGTGTTGTTTTACCTGTTCCAACCAAACCTATAAGACAAAGAATAGGAGCTCTTATTACCCCTCCTCCCGGATCGTTTTGCATACTTAAAATAATTGATGATAAATATTCAAGAATTCTATTTTTTACACTTAAAAGTCCGTAATGATTTTTATCCAGTATCTCTTTTGCGTGATTAAGATCCAGGATATCTTTTGTTTCTTTGTTAAAAGGAAGAGAGATAATCCAATTTACATAATTTGAAACTGTTTCAAAATTTATAAATGACGCATTTCCGCCTTTTAGAGTTGCTTTAAGTAAATTGATCATGCTTTCTATTTTTTCCAAAAGATCCGAGGGCAAATTTGAAGCTTTTATCTTATCATCTAGCTTTTGAATCTGAGACTCCAGCGAGGCAGACGAGTTATCCATATATTAATAATACAACAAGAGAGGTTGCTTAAACAATTAGAAGACTGATAGCTGTCTTTTAACCGTATAAATTACTATATGAACCGATTTTAACAAACATCGCGTCATCATTTGTTCTCTTAAACACCGCCCGTAAATCCCCGGTAACATTTATACTTCTATAACCCTTATATTCTCCGGTCAGCGCGTGGTTGTTGAGGATTGGACTGAACTCGTCTTTACTAAAAAGCCTTAATCTATCTTCCAATTTTTCTTTTATTTTTGGAGGCAATTTCTTATAACTTTTCTTGAAGTCCCGATGGTAGATTATTATCATTGAGCCTTCAGCCAATCAATAGCTTCCTCTACTGATTCAAATTGCGGAGATAAGTTTCTTCCCTTTTTAATGTCTTTCTCAACTTTGGCAATAATCTTCTCAAGTTCGGGTGTCATGCGGGGAGTATGGGAAAAAATAACTTCCCGAGTTCTTATGAAATTTCGAAGAGATGCATTTATAACATCGCTTAGCGTAAGTCCGAGCTCCTTAGCTGCTTTTTGAGCATTTTCTTTTACTTCTTTATCTGATTTAATATGAATAACAGTCTGCATAATATCTAAAGTATATACAATGGTTACAAAATTGTCAATAACTGTCTTTTCTAAAACGCGGCCTTTTTGGAGGAAAATTTCGTCTTTCTTTGTTTTCCTTCTCGGCTCTTTCTCTTTTAAATTGTCGGGCCAACGGATGCTCTTCCTGTTGTGGTTTTCTTTGAAAATTTTGAGTTCCTTCCGGCTGCCTGACCGGCCGCGGACTGCGATATGGCGGTTGGCTTTGCACTTGCGGTCGGGGGGTTTCAGAAGACTCTCCTGCCCCGCCTGATGTTGACCCTGATCCACCTTCTCCCTCAAACTTCATGGAAAGATTTATTCTGCCCTGCTCGTCAATTTCTACTACTCTCACTTTTACTTTCTGTCCGATCGACACAACATCATTTGGATTTTTAACAAAACCTTGCCCCATTTGGGAAACATGGACCATTCCTTCCTTGCCGGGCAAAACTTCTACAAAAGCTCCGAAAGGAAGAATTCTTTTAACTTCTCCTTCAAAAACTTCGCCCGGTTTAACTTCACGCATTAAGGCGGAAACCCAATCCATTGCTTTTCTTACCGATTCTTCTGTAGTTCCCGAAATTGCAACCGAACCGTCATCTTCAACATCAACTGTTGCACCGGTTTGGGCAATTATGTTCCTTATAATTTTTCCCCCGGGACCAATAAGTTCCCCTATCTTTTCAACTGGAATATGAATCATTTCGATCTTCGGAGCATATTTTGAAACCTGTTGTCTTGATTTTGGAATAATCGAAAGCATCTTATCCAAAATAAATAATCTTGCCTTTTTTGCTTTTTCAAGTATTTCTTTAATTTGCGGAGGCGTTATTCCGGGGATTTTAACATCAAGCTGAATTGCTGTTATTCCTTTCTCGCCTCCTGCAACTTTAAAATCCATGTCGCCTGAGAAATCTTCAAGTCCTAAAATGTCGGTTAAGATTACATAATCTTTTTCCAAACTCTTTGTTGTTTGTTGATTGTTGTTTGTTGTTTGTTGAACTTGGGACATCATACCCATTGCAATACCTGCAACCGGACTGCCTATTGGGACTCCTGCATCCATTAAGGCCAGAGTAGATCCGCAAGTTGCTGCCATAGAGGTTGATCCGTTAGAAGACAAGACTTCCGAAACTACTCTTATTGTATATGGAAAAATATCCTGCTTTGGTATGACAGAAAGGAGAGCCCGCTCTGCCAGTGCGCCATGACCGATCTCACGCCGAGATGGAAAACCTATTCTTCCTGTTTCTCCGACAGAATAAGGAGGCATAGAATAATGATGTATATATCTTTTTGATTCCTCTCCTTCTGCAGACTCGACCAATTGTTCAAGCTTTGGAGATCCCAGCGTTACAACAGTTAAAACTTGCGTGTCTCCTCTTTGAAAAATTGCAGATCCGTGGGTTCTTGGAAGTATGGAAACCGCAGATGTGATTTCTCTTATTTCATCCACACCTCGCCCATCCGGTCTTTTACCTTTCTTTAAAATTTCATCTCTTATTATTTTATAAAGAACGCTTTCTATCCCTCTTGCAATTATTTTTTTGTCGACTGAGGATTCGGGATCGGAAGCTTTTTCTCCTTCAAAAACAGTATTTACTAAATCTTCGGTTTCTGTTCCTGTCGATTCCTTGCCCAATCTTACTTCTACAAGATTTGCTATTTCTTCTTTGTAAGATTTTTCAAGTTTTGTAATAATCTCAAAAAGTTGCGTATTTTCCAAGACGACTTCTTTTTTTGCTCCTGCCTGTTTTGCTAGGTCTTCTATAAGCGCAATTATTCTTTTGTTCTCCGCGTGTGCTTTTTCTATTGCTTCAAACACCAGCTCTTCCGGCATTTGCAAAGCTTGCGCCTCAAGCATTATTGTTTTGTCCTTTGTCGCAGTTGCAACAATATTAAGTTCGGAGAATTCAGTTTCGGCAGCTCCCGGATTTACTATATATTCCTTATTTCCATTATCTTTCTCTTTAACAAAACCGATTCGAACTGCCCCAACAGGTCCGTTCCATGGAACAGGGGAAATTGAAAGAGCGGCAGATGTTGCAATAATCGAGAGGATGTCCGGTTCGTTTTCTCCATCCACCGAAAGCACTGTTACTACTATCTGGACTTCTTTTTTAAATTCTTTTGGAAATAAGGGTCTTATGGAGCGATCAATAAGGCGCGCAGTCAAAATTGCATCATCGCTTGGCCTTCCTTCTCTTTTTACCCAGCGGCTCCCTTTTATTTTTCCTCCCGCATAAAGTCTTTCTACATATTCAACTGTTAGCGGAAAATAATCTATGTCCTCTCTTTCTCTCCCAACAACTAACGTCACCAACACCATAGTATCTCCAAGTCTTGCTAAAATCGAAGATGTTGCCTGATGAGCAAGTTCTCCTGTTTCAAGTGTGAGGGTTTTACCTGCTAGTTCTGCGTGGACTTGGATTTTTTTCATTTAGTCATTCAAGCTGAAATTTTTTATAATTGTGGAGTGGCGAATTTTATCTACATTTTTAAGAAAATTAACCAGTCTTCTTCTTTTTGCAATCATAGATAAAAGGCCCCGACGGGAATGAGTATCGTGAATATGCTGTTTTAAATGATCTGTTAATTTTATAATCCTATTAGACAAAAGGGCGATCTGAACTTCGGGACTTCCCGTATCCCCCGATGCTGTTTGGAATTTTTTAATAATCTCTTGTTTTTGAGTTGATGTTAACGGCATGTTTTGTATTATACCAATTTTTGACTTACTCCTCAATAAGTAAAATGGGGTTGATTATTAAATTTAGTTTATGAATCGTTATATATTCGTTGAGCCTTTGTAAATTTTTGGGGCGAGCCAGTCAACCGGCGGATTTTTCCCCTGCCTGCCGGCAGGCATGGCTTGCCCGCCTGCCTGTGAAGCGGGCCCCGGCCGGAACTGGTCCTTTTTATCGATTCTAGGCTTAGGAATATTTTTTTGAGAGAAGATTGAAGACTCTTCCGTAAATCTTTTATCACTTCTTACTGCGCCATTTTTCATAAGTTTTCCTGCCACTTCAAAAGCTAAAGGACTTGTTTTTGTGTTTTGGAAATTTTCTGTTGCATTTTCTATTCCGATCAATAGATTTTGGGCTGTGTCGATGTCTAATGGAAGATCAAGCGACAAAATTAAATCGCCTATTCGCTCGCAAAGCGAAGAATTATTTGGAGAAACCATAGCAATATCTCCAAACCCCTGGTTGTCTGATTTATTATCTATATTAATTACGACTGTATCTTTTAAAGCTTGGGGATCAAAAATCCTATCTAAATCGGAAAGCCTTGGAGTTCCGACAACAAATAAAAGCCCCGGATACCCTTGCGATCTTTTAAAAATGACATCATTCTCGGAAAAACTTAAACCATTTTCCCCTGCCTTTACAACAATATTTAAAAAACCATCTTCAAGAGTATAGGAAATTTTTTCTATTTCTCCCTCTCTATACGGAAAGGAAACAACCATGTCTCCTGCTCCGCCCTCAAAACCTGATTTTACTTTATCTATTCCAACAAGATCAGAATGCTCAACCAAAGCTTCTGTTGGACAAGCTATTGATACATCTTTTCCGAAAGTTTGAAGAGAGAGATAAAGGCAGAGAGCTCCTCCCATTTCATCAACTCCCGGATTTTTACCGACGGCAATGCCGATCTTGTTATTTTTTCCAATAAAATCTTTTATTTGACCCAATACTCTATTGTCCATAGGGGAATTTTATCCATGAGATATTACCATATCTCCTATAGTAAAGTCAAGAAAAGGCGATATGATTATACCAGCTTCATTGCCTTTTTCTACTTTTGAGATGGAATTTTTGCCCTGCCGAAGAGATGAGATTATGCTCTCTCCTATAACTTCATCTTTTCTAACAAGCCTTACCTTGTCTCCCTTAGCCATTCTTCCTTCGAGTATCGCAACTCCCATAACTTTTATTTTTTCAAAAGGAAACTGCGCAACTATCTTTGCTCGTCCCAGAATTTCTTCGACAAGTGAAAGTTCTCTGCCTTCTAAAACACCTATTATCTCATCTATTAATTCGTAAATAAGATTGTAATTTTTAGCAAGGACTTTTTCTGTTTTTGCAAGTTTTAGGATTTCGGGCTTAATCTTTATATTAAATCCAAGAACAATTGCGCCAACGGATTTTGCAAGCAGAAGATCTGCAGGCGAAATATCTCCTGTTTTTTGAGATACAATATCGATCTGACTTGGCAATGCATTTACTATTGCCTCAAGCGAACCTAAGGTATCCGCGCAGATTATTATTGATAGAATAGACGTCTCCAAGTAATCAAAGGGCGGCGTAACAGAAAGGGTGGCAGAAGTGTCCTGCCTTGGCGGGATGACAGGATCCCGATCAATCTTTTCGCGGGCGGCCTGCGCGCCCTTTTTTAAAACCACACTCCCAACCTGCGGAACCTTTTCGAATCCTAAAACTTCAACTGCCTCACCTACTGTTGTCCTATCCACTCTTTTTCCCGAAGTGTCTGTAAGGCTCTTTACTCTTCCAAGTATCTCACCAGCTGATATTTCGTCTCTTACAGATAGAGTACCATTTTTGATGACAACTGTTGATACCGGTCCTATTCTCTGATCTCGTTTTGACTCAATAACCACTCCTTTAAATTCTCCTTCTTCCAAACTGCCCAAACCTTCATTCTTCATTTCGAAAACCAAAAGAATCAAGCTTAAAAGCTCTTTGATATTTATATTTGTTTTTGCAGATACTTCAATAACCGGAACATCTCCGCCATAACCTTCTAAAAGAATTCCTGCTTTTAAAAGCTCTCGTTTTGCTTTTTCTGGATTTTTTTGCGCAAGATCGGATTTTGTTAAAACAACAATAAAAGGGATACTGGCCTCCTTTAAAAAAGGGATGCTTTCTCTAGTCTGCGGCATTACTCCATCAACAGATGAAACAACCAAAAGTCCAATATCCGCCGCCATAACTCCTCTTCCGCGCATATTGGAAAATGCCTCATGTCCCGGAGTATCTATAAAAGTAATAGCTCTTTTCTCTCCTTCGTTTATAAACTCTATTTTTGACGCACCTATTCTTTGGGTTATTCCTCCATGTTCTCTTTGTGCAATATTTGATTTGCGGATTGTATCCAAAAGGGTAGTCTTACCGTGGTCTACGTGGCCTACTACGGCAACAACCAGGGGGTAGAATTTTTTATTTGGTGTATTTGGTTTTTGTTTTTTTGCCATAACTTAATATTCTTTCTTGAACTCTCTGGTCCTTTATAAAAGTCTGTTCTCATAAGACTTCTTTAGATTTTTTTCCTGTTTTTTTTGCCCTCTTTACTACTTTTTTCTTTGTTGATCGTTTTTTCGAAACTTCCCTTTTAACTTCTCCAATTTCTTCATTTTTAACTTCCATTTCCTCTCCTTCTATCTCTATTCTGTAGCCTGTAAGCTTTGATGCAAGACGAACATTTTGTCCCTCTTTTCCAATGGATAAAGAAAGTTCTTCCGATGGAACAAAAACATGGGCTGTTTTTTCATCTTCGTTTATTTCAACTCTTACATTTTTTGCAGGAGACAAAGCTTGTCCAATATAATCTTTTAAGTTCTCTTGCCATTGAACGATATCTATTTTTTCAAGTCCCCCGAATTCCTGGATTACAGCCTGCACTCTTACGCCTTTTTGACCAACGCAACTTCCAACCGGATCAATCCCCGATTGAGAAGAGTAAACGGCAATTTTACTTCTTGAACCGGGTTCTCTTGCAATATCTTTAATCTCAACACTTCCCTGTGCAACTTCGGGAACTTCTCTTTTAAAAAGGCCAGCTAAAAGTCCGTTGTTTGCTCTTGAAACTACCAGCTCCTCTCCTTTAAGCCCTTCTACTATCTTTAAGAGATAAACGGTAAGTCTTTGATTTAAATGATATTTTTCATTTGGAATTTGCTCGTGAGGCGGCATAACTGCTTCTGTCTTGCCTACATCAACAATTATATTTGGGCCTGCAAATCGCAATATCATTCCATTGACTACTGTTCCGATTTTCATTTTATAATCTGAAATAATTGCCTCTTTTTCTTTTTCTCTTATTTTCTGAAGAATGACCTGTTTTGCGGTTTGAGCTGCAATTCTTCCAAAACCGGGCGGAGTAACGTCCTTATCTTTATAAAAAATTTTTGCCTCACCAGAGTTTTTATCCAAAGTTGCCGAGTGTTCCTCAATTTCTATTCCGGGATGGTCTTTTTTGTAGGCAGCCAGAATTGCATTTTTTACAGTATCCAAAACCACAGAAACATCAACGCCGCGTTCGTTGGCGACCTGATTTAAGGCAAGTGAAAACTCGCTTCTTTGAATTGCCGGCATAGTCGAAATAGTATACCAAATTTGCTTCTATGTGGCAACGATCGAATACTAGTTTTATGAAGATTTTGTAATTATTATTGAACTGGAGGAATCTGTTAAAACAAGGATCTTGTCGCCGCGTTTTATTTCATCCTTCAAAATCTTTTGGGCGAGGAGGTCTTCGATGTTATTCTGAATATATCTATTGATTGGGCGGGCGCCGAACTGCTCATCAAAACCTTCTTTGATAATTTTTTGAACTATTCTCTCATCAAAGCTTACCACAATATCCTGCTCAAGCATTTTATCAGATAGTTCTTTTAAAAGAATTTTAGTGATTTCCTCAACCTCCTTTTCTCCCAAAGGTTTGAAAACAATTATCCCATCGAATCTATTTAAGAGTTCGGGTTTGAAGATTCCTTTTGTCTGCAAAAACTCTAAGAGATTCTGCTGAAACTTTTTATCGATTGGCGTACCTTTATTTACTTCTTCCCGAATAAACTCCGATGCCGCATTTGAAGTCGCAATAATTATTGCATTAGTAAAAGAAACAGTTTTTCCTTTATTATCTGTAAGTCTTCCGTCATCAAGAACCTGGAGGAAGAGATTTAAGATGTTTGAACTTGCCTTTTCAAATTCGTCCAAAAGAACAAGAGAGAAAGGATTATCTAATATTTTATCGCTCAGCTCTCCGGGCGCATCGGTCTCACCCGGCATTGAACCAAGCAATCTCTTCAAAGAGCCGCCCTCTGAGTATTCACTCATATCAAGTCTTATCATTTTATGCGCCTGCCCAAAATATATTCGGGCGAGTGTTTTTGCAGTTTCTGTTTTTCCGACTCCGGTTGGTCCTAGAAACAAAAATGAAATCGGTTTATCTTTTATAGAAAGGCCTGTTCGCAAACGCCTCATTGCCTCTGAGACTTGCGAAACTGCCTCTTTCTGATCTACAACTCTTTTGTGAATCTCATCTTCCAAGTTAAGCAATAGCTCTTTTTCCGCTTTGCCGGGTTTTCCAACAGCAATCTTAGTCTTACTTTCTACCTTTTGAATAACATCTCCCTCTTCGACAATCTTTTTTTTGGAAAGTGCTGCTGCGGCAGCTGCATCCTCAAGAAGCGTTACCGCAGCTCCTGGAAGAACTCTATCGGGAAGATATTTTTTAGCATATTTCAGAGATGAAACAATCGCAGAATAAGATATTTTTATATTATCTAATCTTTCTATTTCGCTTCCTCTTTTGAAAAGCATAACAAGAATGCCATCTTCGCTTGGCTCTTCAACTTTAATTATTTCAAGATTCTCAAGAAGTGTTTTCTTGACCTCTACGAATTTTTTAAATGATCTCGGCGTAATAGTTCCGATTATGCGAATAGATCCTCTTTCTATGTATGGTATAAGAACGCCGGAGAGATCAAGATGAAAAGATGAAGAACCCAAAATGTTTTCAAATGACGGTATAAAAACAATAATATTCCCAGCATGAGAAAGTTCGGCAATAACAGATCTAAGCCTTTCTTCTAATTCGCCGGGGTTTTCAGAACCTGCAAGCAAAGCATCAACCAAAAGCATGTAAAATCTCTGATGATAAAGACTTCCTTTTAAATTTCCTATAAAGCTTTCAAAAGCAAGGCTTTCCGCTATTTCTGTTTTTCCGCTTCCCGTTTCTCCAACCAAAAGAGCGCTTTTTCCTTTATACATTCCTTCAACCAGCTGTCTGAGCTCATTTTCTCGCCCTAAAAGAGAAGGCTTTTTTTGTAAAACTTCTGAGGTTAAATCAACCATGTATTTCTTGGTCTCGATTGTCCATCCCGTTACCCAACTTTCTCCAATGCCCTCTCCCCAGAAATTAACCCTAAGCGGTTTTGGATTTTCCTCTTGCGTGAATCTTATTCTTGCCCAGGATAGAATTTGGAGCAGTTCCTTTTTTTTAAGATTTTTATTAAATAGCAGTTTTGTATTGTCTTCTGTTAGGAGCAAATAAGATACAAATAAATCCATTGTCGTTACGTATTGTCCTTTTAGGTTTTTAGAAGTTTCGAAAGCGTATTTTATTAATTCTTCTTTTGGAACATCAACAAGTTTTATTTCTTCTTGGGAAAGAATATCCATCTTATCAGTTATGAAATTTATAGAAGAGATTTTTAAAAGTTTTCTTATCAAAGACTGAGTATTATTTGAACTGAGGAAAATACCCAGTGATTTTAAAGTAAATGAGTCAAGGGGATTCCCTTTATTCAAAGGGAGCTGAACTTCCGGAAGTTTTCTTGAAATCTTAAAAAGGAAAAAAATTTCTATTATTAAAAACAGAGACAAAAAAAATTGTGAAGGCTTAACTAAAGATAAGTTAGGAGAATTATTGAAGATAAAAAGCAGATTATAAGAAAATAGAAAGATAAATAAAAAAATTCTGATTATAAAAATTATCAGAGATTGATAAAAATAATAAATTTTTGCGTATTCAGTCATTTTATGAAAAAAGTAAAAATATTGTTCCTACTGGCCACAGTAAAAATGAAATAAAAAAAATTATCTCAAGAAAAAGCAGCAAAAGAACTAATATTAAATCCGCCATTATTACAAACGATTTGATAAAAATTCCCATGGCGACCGAAAATGCAACTAATCCTTTTCTGTATTCGTTTTTCCATGGTTTAAAATAGGTTCTAACTAAAAGAGACAGTGATAATAATTGAATAACAGAATTATTTAAAGAAGCAAAAAAATTAAACAATCCAACCGGTGCTTCCAAGTACCAAAATTTTAAAAGAATTATGGGCAATGATAAATAAAACATTAGGCAGGTTGCATTTGGGTTCCGTCTGAGCTGACTGGATTTACCGGCGGGTTTGGAATTGGATTTTGATTTGGAATAGTTTCATTAGTGTTATTTACCGGTGGGGTTCCGTTTATTACCGGTTGATTTGGAATTTCCTCTCCATTTGCATTTTGAGAACCCTGGACTTTGGGGGAAAATTTTAAAAAAGTGAATTCTTCTTTTTGACTATCATAATTTATTAAGATTTTGTCTCCCGCAACAAAAGTTTTGTTGATAATGCGAATTGCAATCGGGTTTTCGATTGCGCTTTGAATAAGTCGTCGCAATGGCCTTGCTCCATAAATTGGATCATATCCTTCCTTGGCAAGCTGGGCAAGTGCTTCCTGTGTAACATCAAGATCTATGCCCTGTTGATTTAGTAATTTTTTGGTGGAGTCAATTCCAAGGCTTGCGACTGAATGCATATCTTTTTGAGAAAGCGATTCAAATATTACAACTTCATCAAAACGATTTAAAAGTTCGGGCTTGAAGAATTTTCGAAGTTCTACCAGCAAAATTTTTGAAAGTTCTTCGAATCTTTTAGCTGATTCATCTGGGGAAACTTCTTTGCCCTGCCTGCCGGCAGGCAGGCCCTCTTTTTTATTTTCTTCAAGTTGTTGTTGAATTAATACACTTCCAATATTTGAAGTTGCAATAATTATCGTATTCTTAAATGAGATTGTATTTCCTTTATTGTCCGTGAGTCTTCCGTCTTCCAACAATTGAAGTAGAATATTGAAAACATCGGGATGGGCTTT
>Ga0209542_10004969_pt1 | contig 26959 bp, 33 predicted proteins | sample RifCSPhighO2_01_FD_184028 | JGI IMG/M metagenome (GOLD analysis project Ga0209542, IMG submission 184028) | Soil microbial communities from Rifle, Colorado - Rifle CSP2_plank highO2_0.1 (SPAdes) (version 2) | ecosystem: Environmental > Terrestrial > Deep subsurface > Rock core/Sediment ...
GACCGCGCTCTTGAGCGCGGCTTTGGGTATTGTACCGCTAAATGGAATTTCGTAATTCAAAGTGAAAGAGGGCCGTTTCGCTTGGTTCGAGAGGCGACAAGGAACGCATCGGCGTCTGCGCTGCAGACCTGTTCGATTTGGCCAATTTCAACTCCCTTGTTTGCCAGACACTGCTGGCCATTATGAGGCGATGAATAGCATCTCCTCCCGATAAAATGTAAACATTTTAATAACACGGTGTCAAGTTTTTTATTGATCTACCAATGCTTGCGCCATGTGTTCCTGCAGCATTTTGCTGTATTCTAACGGCATGAAAGAACTCTCATGGCAGGAAATAGAAGCCGCTTGCAATTCGCTTGCAGCGAAGATCGAGGCGAGCGGTTTTGTGGCGGATTACATTATCGGTATCACATCAGGCGGCCTCATTCCGCTCTATTTTTTATCTCAGGAACTTCGCATCAAAAACATTTTGACGGTCTCGGCAAAATCGTATGAAAACAAAGAGCAAAAGAAACTTGATATCTGGTACTTGCCGGAAGCGTCTCTTGCGGGCAAAAATATATTGCTTATTGACGAAATAATAGATACAGGCGAGACGTTCAAGCAGATAAAACAAAGAATGGAGGAGAAGTATGGAGCGCATGAGGCGCGTACTGCAGCGCTCGTCGTGCGTACAGATCATTGTAAACATTTGCCTGATTTTTACGCAGTTGAAGCAAGCGACTGGGCTGTCTTCCCTTGGGAAAAAAACTCTCAATGATTATTTAGAGAGGCTTTTGAGAACTCTCAAATACATCTCCTCCACGATTTTCTGCTGCGCCTTGCCAGTCTTTACATAGTGATCCAGCCCCGGTGCAGCATTTACTTCGAGAATCCAATATTTTTTGCTCGGTTCGATGATGCTGCCGTCGACCATGATGTCGACGCCGCAGAGGCGCAGACCCATGTCTTTGGTTAGTTTGACAGCTAGTTTTTTGAAGTCGGGGTGGAGATTTTTCGTAACGTCTACGGCGTCCCCACCCGTCGAGAGATTGGCGTTATCGAGGAGGAAAATTTGCTGGTCTTTTTTGAGCACTGAACGAAGTGAGAGCTTTTGCGCTTTTAGTTTATTGCGGATGCGAGGATCGCCGAGTTTGATGCGCGTGTCGCGGTTTGCTGCGATGAATTCACGCTGTTTCTTTTTGAGCAATTGCGCAATCGTCCTTTTGCCGTCGCCTATCACATTGAGCGGAATGCGCTCATACGCTGAGATGATCTCGTTGTCGAGCACCACGATCCGATAATCTCTGCCTTTTACCACCTGCTGCACGAGCGCCACGCGATCGTCGAGAAAGATTTCTTTGAGCGCGGCTCTCATCTCTCGCGCGTTGTGCACGACCGATACGTTTTTGCCTTGGCTGCCGGAGTTGGGTTTGACGATAAGCGGGAAGCCGCGATGCCACGCATAGCGAAGCGCCGCCTTCATATCGTCCTTTGAGCCGATAGCTTTTGCCCATCGATCAGAGAAGAATGCGCGACCGGGAACGGTCGGGTAACCCATCCTGCGCATAAAGTACGTGGCGAAACCCTTATCCTTGGCCACATCCGAAGCGCCGACGGGATTGAGATCGAGCGTGTTGTAACGGAAATAGCTTTTGCGGCCATCTCGGAAGGTGATCTGCCCGACGATGCTCCAGCGCGGTTCCACCAATACGCGCGCGCCGATTTGGGGAGCGATTTTTTTAAGCAGTTTTGGCAGCAAAAGCGCTTCTTTTTTGACTCTTTTCATGGAAAGTACCCTACTGGATTTTTTGACCGATAGCTAGTACAGTGAGGCATGACGCATCGGATTACCGTTCTGCCCAAAATTGCAGATGCACGGGCGGCGGGGATCTTGCGCACTCTCCGAAATCTTTTTCCGGCCGTGAAGCTGTCGGATGTGAAGACTGCGTCGGTCTATACGATCGATGCGGTGCTTTCGCGCGATCAAGTAGAGCGGGCGGCGGAGCGCCTCACCAATCCGGTCATCGAGACTTTTTCGATTGAGAACGTGCCAGCGCCCGAAGGATATTCGTATGCAATCGAAATCGGATTCTTGCCGGGTGTGACGGACAACGTGGGCCACACCGCAAAAGAGACGATTGAAGATGCGACGAGTCGCGCTTTTACCGCGGGGGAAGCGGTATACACCTCGCTCATCATTTTTCTTTTTGGCGAAATTTCACCAGGTGACCTGGAGCGTTTCGCGGGTGAACTTCACAACCCGCTCATCGAGCGCGCGAAGATCTATGCGGCAGGGGATACGTTCGAAGTAGTCGTTCCAAGGGTTACCCTTGGACAGCCGAAAGAGCCAATCAGCGTTGATCTCGACGTCTCCGACGAAGAGCTCGAGCGCATCGGCAGAGAGGGAATTCTCGATCCGTCAACCAGTCGTCGTCGTGGACCACTTGCTCTATCCATTGCTGAACTCAAGGCCATTCGTAAGTATTTTTCGGCCCAAGGCCGATCCGCCTCCGGCGGAAAAAAAGAAAAACGAATGCCGACCGACGTGGAACTCGAATCAATCGCGGGCACATGGTCGGAGCACTGCAAGCACACCATTTTTAACGACCCTTTGGATGAAATAAAGCAGGGCATTTATCGCACATATATAAAAGGTGCAACGCAAAAAATCCGTAAGCAAAAAGGGAAGAAAGATTTCTGTATATCGGTATTCAAGGATAATTCGGGGGCGATTGCGTTCGACAAAGATTATCTGGTGACGCACAAGGTGGAGACCCACAACGCCCCGTCGGCACTCGATCCATTCGGGGGAGCCATTACCGATATCGTCGGCGTGAATCGCGACTGCTTGGGATTCGGACTTGGCGCCAAGCCGATCGCCAATGTGTATGGCTTTTTCGTTGCGGATCCGGCGGATGGCCGTCAGCTTTTCCGCGACAAAGAAAAGAAACAACAGCTTCTCCCTGCGCGCCGCATTCTTGAGGGCGTGGTGAAAGGAATCAATGCGGGAGGAAACCAAAGCGGCATTCCGACACCACTCGGATTCGTTGCAATTGATCCGAGTTTCCGCGGGAAACCATTAGTATTCGGCGGCACGGTCGGATTAATTCCCCGCCGCCGCCAAGGCTCAGGCGGGCGCAGCGCGCAAAAGTTGCATGAGAAGCGAGCAAGGCCGGGGGATTACATTGTGATGCTCGGCGGGCGAGTCGGGCTCGATGGCGTGCATGGAGCTACGTTTTCTTCGGAATCGCTCAGCGCAGGTTCTCCTGCAACGGCTGTACAGATTGGAGACCCCATTACGCAGAAAAAGTTTTCGGATGCACTCGTGCGCGAGGCGCGTGATAAAAATTTGTACAATAGTATTACCGATAACGGCGCGGGTGGCCTCTCCGGCTCTGTGGGCGAGATGTCGCGCGAAGCGGGCGGGTGCCTCGTGGATATCGATGCAGTGCCGCTCAAGTATCCAGGCCTCTCTCCGTGGCAGACGTGGATCTCGGAATCGCAGGAGCGCATGACGCTCGCGGTTCCCAAGGCGAAATGGAACGCCTTTAAAAAGATTTGCGCGCGTCACGATGTGGAAGCGACGGTGATCGGCACGTTCACGCGATCTGGTCGCGTCGTCATGCGTCATGGTGGAATGGATGTAATGAACGTTTCGCTGAAATTTCTCCACGATGGGCGTCCGGTGAAAAAACAAAAAAGCAAAAGGCCCGCTGCAGTGAACGTGCCGAAGGACGCGCAAAACGCGCGGAACAAAGTCTTTCTCAAGCGCGCAGTTTTGGACGTATTGGGACGCCCGTCGGTCGGCTCGATTTCGTTTATCTCGCGGCAATATGATCACGAGGTCTTGGCGCAAGCAATTACCAAGCCGCTTCAGGGTCGCGGCAGCGTGGGTGCAGATGCCACCGTACTGCAACCCTGCCTGCCGGCAGGCAGGCACTCCTCGAAATCGCCGCGAGGCATTGTCCTCGCACACGGGTACTGCCCATGGTATTCGCAGATAGACACGTACGCCATGGCAGCGGCAGCTATAGACATGGCGGTCCGCAATGCAATTTGCGCCGGGGCATCGCGTGCATACCTTGCGATTCTCGATAACTTCTGCTGGTCATCTTCTGAAAAGCCGGAGCGCTTGTATGAGCTGAAGCGTGCCGCAAGGGCATGCTACGACGTCGCTGTTGCGTACGGCACGCCGTTTATTTCAGGGAAGGACAGCATGCACAATGATTTCAAGGGGTTCACTGAATCAGGAGAACGCATCCATATTGCCGCATTGCCGACGCTCCTCGTTTCCGCACTCGGCGTTATTCCCGATATAGCAAAAGTACAGACGATTGATTTCAAAATACCTGGCGATGCGATCTATCTTCTAGGCGCCACCAATGATGAGCTTGGTGCTTCAGAATACTTTGCGATGATTGGCGCGGCGGGCGTCAGCGTGCCGAAAGTCGACGTGAAAAAAAATGCGAAGACGTATGATGCAACAACCAAAGCGATCGACTTGGGACTCGTCTCCTCTGCTATCGGTCTTTCGCGCGGCGGACTGGCGGTCGCACTTGGGAAATCAGTGATCGCCGGCAGTCTTGGCGCTACTGTTGATATCAGAAAAGTCCCTGGCAAAGCGAGGGAGGCTGATAGTATTCTTTTCTCCGAAAGCCAAGGACGCATCCTCGTATCAGTGCGACCGGAATCAACTGGAGCATTTGAGCGCACGTGCAAGGGAGTGGAATTTTCAAAAATCGGCGAGGTTACAAATGATGCGAATGTTTTAATACTGACAAAAGGGCAACGGATAGATCTCGGGGTCGACGATCTCAAAGACGCGTACCGTTCATTTTTTAAAAAATGGTGATATGGCAAAGCCTAACGTCTTGGTGTTTTCAGGTTATGGATTGAACTGCGAAGAGGAAACACTTCATGCATTTGAGATGGCCGGTGCGCGCGGGCAAATCGTCCACATCAATGATGCGATTGCGAAACCCACGCTGTTGGACAAAGCGCAGATCATCGCGATGCCGGGAGGATTTTCGTATGGCGACGATACGGGATCGGGGAAGGCGTACGGCAACCGTCTCCGCGGGCATCTCAATCGTGCACTCGAAAAATTCTTCGAGCGTGACGCGCTCACGATCGGTATCTGCAACGGATTCCAGATTTTGACCGCGGCGGGCATTTTGCCGGGCGCACTCCTTTCGAACGATAGTGGCCGTTACAGCTGCCGCTGGGTGGATCTTGACGTCGTGGGCAATAGCCCGTGGCTTTCCGGGATGCAGCGATTGAGTCTTCCGATCGCACATGGCGAAGGAAAATATTTCGCGCCGGAAGAGATGATGCAAAAACTTCGCGCAGACGATGCGATCGCGCTCAAGTATGTGAAAGGCGAGATTTCGACCCATTTCGACCTCCCCGGCGACCCCAACGGTTCCACCGAAAACATCGCGGGTGTCTCCGCAAAAAACGGTCGCATTCTCGGGCTCATGCCGCACCCTGAGCGCGCGATATCATTCTTCCATTTGCCCCATTGGACCCATCTCAGAGAACAGCATTTGCGCAAAGGCGAAGAGCTGCCTATAGAGGGGCCAGGGCTCCAATTATTTAGAAATGCGGTAAACTACTTCGCATGAATAAACCACTCGTAGGGATACTCATGGGCTCGGATTCGGACCTCTCGGTCATGAAGGAGGCAGCGGAGGTGCTTGAAAAAGAATTTGGCATTGGCAGCGAAGTGCACACGCTTTCGGCGCACCGTACGCCGGAGGCCGTTGTCGATTTTGTAAAGAAGTCTGAAGCTGCAGGATATAAAGTATTTATCTGCGGCGCAGGAGGCGCGGCCCATCTCGCAGGCGTCGTTGCTGCGCATACCGCGCTGCCGGTAATCGGCGTGCCTATCATGAACAAAGCAGCCGCTGGCATCGATGCCCTTTTTTCGATCGCTCAGATGCCGCCGGGGATTCCCGTCGCGACCGTCGCGATCAATGGCGCGAAGAATGCCGGTATTCTCGCAGCGCAAATTATTGGTGTGTGTGATGCAGAAGTTCGCGCAAAAGTCGGAGTGTACAAGGAAAAAATGGCGAAGGATATCATCGCCAAAGATACCGAATTACAGGAGAAAGGCTTTCAGAAATATCTTCACGATCATGACCTCCTCACATAAAGCCGATACACAACCGATTGAAAAATATTTTGTTGCTGCAAAAGCAATAGTGTTGGACGAGAAGGGGAGAATGCTCGCCCTCCTTCGTGGAGCAGGCGCACCCACCAATCCGCTTCACTGGGATCTTCCCGGCGGCATCGTGGAATATGGGGAGGCGCTCGATGCGTGCGTTGTGCGTGAGACGATCGAGGAAGCGGGAATCGATATCGATACGCCGCACGTCTTTCACGCGATTGCGCGCATGAATTCTATCGGAGAATTCTGGACGACGATTTATTTTGCGGCCCGGGCGCGCACCTTTGAGGTGAAGATTAGCTGGGAGCACGACGAATATACATGGGTCGCGCCGGAAGAATTTCTCAATCTCACGATCCCGCAGCGTCAACGCGAGACAGTGGAGCTATTCCTCGAATTGCGAGATAAGGGTAAGCTGCTCATATGAGTGAAGGTCTCGCAGCTATCGAGAGAACACGAAAAAAAGCGTCTTCGATCATGGCTGCGGTAGTGGCAAATATTGCCGGGCAATCCGAATCAGCCGTGCGCGATGCTATGAGTACCGCGGTAAAATCGGACCCCAATATGTTTGCAGCGGGTTGGTATGATCCTCCGCCAGGCGGCTTCGCAGTCTTGTTTGGCGAAACTCCTGTTGATCGTCTCAAATACGATACCTTGCGCGATCCAAAATTCTTCCCGCGTGATGATATATATTTTACCGACGAAACTGTTGCTCAGCTCCATCTTTGCCCAATCGATCGAGAGAGCGGTCTGTTTGGCGATTTTGGGGGCACAATCTATCGCGGCCACGATTCGAAGATTCGTGAACACGTCAAGGACGTTCGAGATCTCATCATTGAGATCGCACAACATGCGAGCGTGGGTATGACATTTCGGGATTTGTTTGCATATGCACAAACCAGATTCGCCGAAAAACAAAAAGTAATCGCATGGATGTCGACCGTACATGATGTGATGAAAGTAAATCTCGGCCATACGGTGCCCGGTTCATACAAAGAGCGCGCGCGATTCTCTTCGCTTGAAGAAGTGAAGGAGTTTATTCAAAAAAATCGCGTATTCATCAATGAAGAACAAGATTTTATGATTCCGACTACCTGCGCTTTTACCGTGGAAGCGCGCCTGACAGATCCATCACTTTCTCTGCCGAATGTCTATTTTCATGTTATCGTACGCTTTTCGGAGGGCGAGAAGACAGTTCTGACCAATTTCGACGATGTTTTCAGAGCTGCAGAGATGCAGTATATGCTATGAGCGAACAAAGTGCATACGCCAAGGCGGGTGTTGATTACTCCTTGATGGAGCCGTTTAAGATGGCGATGATTGAAGCGGGGAAGAAAACACTCTCGTTTCCGAATAAGCGCGGCGTGTACATCAATGAGGATGCCACACACGCTCATGGCGCTGTCTTTGAATATCGAGGTGGAGAGCCGCATATCTGGTGCAAGACACAGGAAGATCTCGGCAACAAGAATTGGATTGCCGAGTGGATGTATGAGCGCACGGGTAAAAGTTATTATGACTCTATCGCGATCGATACGGCACTGATCGTAGTCAATGACGTGATTGCGCAGGGCGCGCTGCCCGTGGTGTTCACCGACCAGCTTGAAGCAAGCGACAGCTCATGGTACTCGGACGAGGTGCGCGCAAAAGATTTTGCAAACGGTCTTCTCACGATTTGCAAAGAGGTCGGGATGGCGCTTCCCGCTGGTGAGAGTGCGAGCGTAAAATACATCGTGAATCCGCGGCCGCCGGTAAAACAGATCGCGACGCTCTCCGGCTCGGTTACGGGAATCGTTGCTCCGAAAGAGCGCCTTGTCACAGGAAAAAATCTTTCTGCAGGAGATCATATTATTGCCGTAGCGTCATCTGGTCTCCACGCAAATGGCGTTTCGCTTGTCATTCAAAAAGCACTTGAATTACCCGAGCAATTTCTTACCAAACTTACGAATGGCAACTCGATTGGAGCGGAAGCTTTGATTCCGACGCGTTCATACGTTGCGCTGGTGGAGGCGTTGCTTGAAGCGGGAATCATGGTTCATGCATTTTTGCCCGGCACGGGAGATGCGATCGGTAAAATTGCATTCGACAAACGGCCGTTTAGATACCGCATTCATTCGTGGCTCTCCGTCCCGCCGCTTTTTATGTATTACAAAGAGGCACTTGGAGTATCAATAAAAGACTGTCTTAAGACATTTAATTGGGGGACAGGGTACTACATATTTGTCCCGGAAAATGAAGTGGCGAAGGTGCTTTCAATCGGTGCACAAAATGGATATGAATTAAAAGACGTTGGAGTCGTGGAAAAAGGCGATCGGCAAGTCATTTTTGAACCCGGTGATATCACACTCCCGCCGCCTGGGGAATAACTACTTTCAAACATTTTGCAAAATATTAGAATGAAGATGATGACATCAAAAACACTAGAGAGAATAGTGAAAGGTTTTGCCAATCATCGACGGCTGGAGATTTTGGGGCTTCTCAGACGTTCTCCCGAATTATCCGTCGAGGATATTGCTGAACAGCTTGCCATTGGATATGAAAATGCTTCAGATCATGTCAGGAAATTGGCGATCGCTGGACTGGTACTAAAAAGGAACGATGGCAGGGCGGTGAGACATAAGCTTACCGACCGAGCTTTTCATGTTCTAACATTTTGCAAAACACTGAAATAATATGCGCTTTTAACGTTTACAGGTATCATATTAGAATTAAAAATTATGGTAGATGTACTAAAGGAAACCAATTTTGTTTTTTTGGGTAAGAAGAAAGCGGGGAAGGTGCGTGATATCTACGACCAAGGCGATCGATTGATTTTGATCTCGACCGACCGCCACTCATCCTTCGATCGCATCATTGCTCACGTTCCGCACAAAGGACAAGTTTTGAATCAGACATCGCTCTGGTGGTTTGAACACACGAAGGATATCGTGCCGAATCATGTGATCGCTTCGCCCGATCCGAATGTGACGGTGGGCAAAAAGTGTAAGGGGGTAGCCGTGGAGGCCGTGATGCGCGGATACTTGACCGGCGTTACCGACACCGCAATCTGGACTCGTTACAGCGCCGGGCAGCGCGAGTTTGGCGGCGTAACATTGCCCGAGGGAATGAAAAAGAACACGAAGCTCTCACAGCCAATTTTTGATCCGACGACCAAAGAGGAGGGGCATGATCGCGCAATTACTCCGGAGCAAATGATGGAAGAAGGACTTATTACGCAAGAGCTTTTCGACCGCGTGCGGGAGACCGCAATCAAACTCTTTACGCGCGGACAAGAACTCGCCGCACAGCGCGGACTCATCTTGGTAGACACCAAGTATGAGTTTGGTTTGGACCCCTCGACGTCCCTCGGGGCAGGTGATCCCGGGCAACTCGTGCTTATCGACGAGATCCATACGCCCGACTCCTCGCGCTGGTGGAAGCTCGATTCGTACGACGCGCGTATGGCGGCAGGGGAGGAACCAGAATATTTCGACAAAGAATTTTTACGCTTGTGGTTTAGAGATCATTGCGATCCGTACAAAGATGAAAAATTGCCCGAAGCACCAGCAGACTTAGTGAAAGAAATGTCGCGTCGCTATATCGAAATGTACGAAAAAATCACCGATACGAAATTTGTCCCAGGAGAACAGCCGATGGTCGAGAGACTTGAGAAGAATCTGCGCGAATACGCTGTTTGATATATAGTTGCTCTAGTGTTAACAAAGAGGGAGGGGAGGATGCCCGCTCGAGACTCAAAGCCGAGTACCAGGAGCGTTGCGGTTTTTGATCGCGCTTTCGAGGGTTTTAGGAAGCGTGTCAAAGAAATCGAGCGGCTGTTGTGTGAGATCTCAATATCCAATGATGCCCTCGATATTCAGACGGTTTCAAACGTCGACGGTGCGACTCTGACCGTCGTGATGAGTTTCCACCTCATCGAGAGGGGCACTCTCGTTTCTTGCAATATCGTTGGAAGCTCAGGGACTTCGACCAGGGATATTCGTAGGTTGAGGGCGCTGAAAAAGAAGGAGATGAGATGACCGCGGTGAGGTGTAATTCCACCGCGGTTTCGTTTTTTTATAAATGTTGTAATGTACACGTAATGCCATTTGAACCCCTTACGGCTGTCAGTTCGGTAGACGGAAGATATCGAGCGATAACCGAGCAGCTTGTGGATTATTTCAGCGAGTTTGCGCTTATCCGAGCGCGTGTGCGAGTAGAGTGTGAATACCTCATTGCACTTACAGAAACTGAGGGAGTCGGCGTTCGTAAACTGACCGATGAGGAGAAGGCGAGTCTGCGCACAATCGCACATGCTTCGCTGGAAGATGCAAAAGCGATAAAAACGATCGAGAAAGAAACGAATCATGACGTAAAGGCAGTCGAATATTTTTTGAAACAGAAGATCAAAGGAACCTCGCTCGAGGATGTGTCGGAGTGGGTACACTTTGGGCTTACGTCGGAGGATATCAATAGCGTGGCGTACGGACTGCTTCTCCGCGAGGCTCTCGAAAAAGTATTTCTTCCGGAATTTGAAAGGATTCGGTCAGTGTTGAATGCGTTAACAGCAGAACACACCGCAACACCGATGCTTGCGCGCACTCATGGGCAACCGGCGTCACCCACGACGTTTGGCAAAGAAATGAAAGTATTCGCCTCGCGCTTGGAACGGCAGTATGTGGGACTTACGAAATTACCCATCTTAGTGAAACTGGGAGGGGCGACGGGGAATTTTAATGCGCATAATGTTGCACTGCCGGATGTCGATTGGCAGGTGTTTGCGGATAATTTCATTGAACATTTAAACGCGGGATCACCCATCAAACTGGAGCGCAATCCCGTAACGACGCAGATAGAGTCTCATGACACCTACGCGGAGCTCTTCGACAACATGCGTCGTATCAATACGATCCTCATCGATTTCTCGCAAGACATGTGGCGCTACATTTCGGACGGCTGGATAGTGCAAAAGGTGAAAGAAGGAGAGGTCGGATCGAGCGCGATGCCGCACAAGGTCAATCCGATTGATTTTGAAAATGCAGAAGGCAATCTCGGCATCGCCAACGCACTCTTCAATCATTTCTCAAACAAACTCCCCATCTCCCGTCTCCAGCGCGACCTCTCCGACAGCACCGTCGAGCGCAGCTTCGGCACCGCATTCGCGCACTCCCTTATTGCATACCGCTCGCTCGGTAAGGGGTTCGAGAAAGTAAAGGTGAACGAAACGGCAATGCTCGAAGCCCTGCAGGCGCATCCGGAAGTTTTGGCGGAAGGCATCCAGACGGTTCTCCGCGCCAACGGCGCTGAAATGCCGTACGAGAAGTTGAAAGAGTTGACGCGTGGGAAACAAGTTACGCTCGAAGATTTGCGAACGTTTATCGATGGTCTCGATACCACCGACGATATCAAGAAGCGATTGAAAGAGTTGCGCCCCGAGACCTATATTGGATTAGCTTCTGATATCGCGAAGCGTTAGATACCCCGCGATTTTCTCTCGAGATATTCCACGGCGGCAGCGTACACTAATACTCGATCAGTATTTGGATTCCTTTTGCGGCCTTCTTCGATTACCAGGATAAGCTCTTGGATGTCATACTCTTTTAGCTGGTCTCGAAGAAGTGTGACAGCTTGCTTCACGTGAGGATCGAAGGAGGGAACGCGCTCGAATTCAGCTTTTATTCCGCGTGCAAAATTGTCAACCGATTCTTCTGTGTTTTTATCAGGTAATCCGCGAAACCGGCGTAGATACTCTTCGGCCATGAGTGAGACGAGAGCAGGATCATGTGTACCGGGGAAGTCTCTTTCCATTCGCAATTGATTCTGAAGGCTAAGCGTTTCACTTTTTTCTACGCGCGCTGCCATTTCTTGGACGCGATCGGAGAGTGGGCCAGTAACTAGAATAGGACCCGTCTCGATATCTTCGGCTAATTTGACCACCGTTTGATCGAAATGAATTTCCGGTAAACCTTCTTGTTGTCGTGCCTCCTTAAAACTGAATATGCGCCCCTTTTTTGAGCTTTCCATAGGTCGTTTACTGCTTCAATCCCAATCCCGTGCGGATCAGATACCAATTGATTGCGATGAGGATAGCGATAAGACCGAGCATTACACTAACGCAAATCCAGAGCGAAATGTCGGCGAAGCCAAGAAAGCCATAGCGGAAGCCGTTGATCAGGTAAAAGAGGGGATTTACATACGTGACGTACTGGGCAAATTCGGGAAGCGAGTGAATGGAATAAAAAATGCCGCCGAGGTAAATAAGCGGCTGCAAAACGAAGGTAGGCACGATGTTGATGCCGTCGAATGATTTGGCGTAGACGCCATTGACGAGACCTGCGAGTGAAAAAAGAATGGAAGTGAAGATTGCAAAGAAAAGAATGATAAGCAAATTATGGATCGCAAGCGTAAGGCCGGTGAAAAACATTCCGACCAAGAGGACGAGTGCGCCTACAAGGACGCCTCGGATGACACCACCCGAGACGAATCCGGCGATCATGAGCCACGGCGGCATGGGCGAGACTAAAATCTCATCGATGGAGCGGTTGAAAAATTTGGCCTGAAAAAAAGTGAAGGAAGTATTGGTGTACGCATTTGTCACGATAGCGAGCATTACGAGGCCCGGCACGACGAACACCATATAGCTCACACCTTGCATCTCCCCGATCTGCGAGCCAAGGACGGTGCCGAAGATAAGGAAATAGAGGACAGCGGTGATGACCGACGGGACGAAGGTCTGGATCCAGATGCGGAAAATGCGCACTACGTCTTTGCGCAGCATTGTGTAGAAAGCAGTCCACTGTTTTTTTGGGTTCATAGTTTAAAGTTGAAATCTCAAAGTGGAAAATGACAGTTGAAAGTACAAAATTTTCGACACGAACCTCTCAATTTTAAATTTTACATTGTAATTTTTCATTTTGAGATTTACATTTTCCATTACTTTTCCTTAATCAAACTCAAGAATACTTCCTCCAACTTGGTACCGCGATAGCCTCCAGACGGCGCGCCGCTTTCATCGTGCATCGCAAGCACCTCCTGCATCGTGCCGTTGGCCACGATCTCACCCTTATTGATGATGGCAACGCGCGCCGCGAGCTGCTCAGCTTCTTCGAGGTAGTGCGTCGTGAGGAGAATGGTAACGCCCTTCCGAGTAATGGTCTTCAAATAATCCCACATGCCGCGGCGCAATTCGACATCGACGCCGGCGGTCGGCTCGTCGAGTATGAGAAAGCGTGGCTCGTGGATGAGCGCGCGAGCGATCATCAAGCGGCGCTTCATGCCGCCGGAGAGCGACCAGCCGATTTCGTTGCGTTTATCGGCGAGGCCGAGATCCTTAAGGAGCTGATCCGCGCGCCCGATCGCTTCGTCGCGCGGGATGCCGTAGTAGCCGCCCTGATTGACGACGATGTCGATGCATTTTTCAAACGGGTTGAAGTTGATCTCTTGTCCCACGAGACCGATAAATGTTTTCGCAAGTTCAGTCTCTTTATTGATGTCGTGACCAAATACCTCGACGGTGCCCCCTGTCTTATTGACGAGTCCGCAGCTGATCCCGATGATCGTCGTTTTGCCGGCACCGTTGGGGCCGAGAAGCGCAAAAAAATCGCCCTCAGGAATTTCAAGCGAAACACCTTTCAGTGCCTCTACGCCATTGGTGTAGGTCTTCTTGAGACCGGTGATTTTAAGAGCAGGCGCAGCCATAATGAGTAGGTCAGTTTACCACATCGGCTTTTAGGCTTCCAAAAGCTGCTTTATAGCCGTAAATGTCTCATCGGGATTGGCAACCGGAACCGTCGGGACGATACCGATCACCGTTTCATCATTGCCGCCGGGGAAGAGCGCATCACCGACGTACACGCACTCTTCTGATCGCCACCCTTCATGCTTGAGAAGTCGATTTACATTGAAGCCTTTACTCCTTCCATGCAGAAAAAAATCGAAACATGTCGTGCCTCCCGGCACGACGTCAACCCCAAGCTCGTTGAGGCGAACTATTTCACTCAGATGCGCGCGAATCATACGCTTTCGAAGCTCTGCTCGAGGATCAAAAGCATACTTTTTTTGCAAGTCTTCATGATGACCAATCGGGCTGTAAGAAATTTGTGAACCGCGCAGCTCGACTAAATCGTTGCCATCTTTGACGGCGAGGTCAAGCTCCTTTTTAAACGTTTCGATAAGATCAAGAGTGACGTCGGTTTGTTCTTTGGTAAATGATTCCTTCCAAAGTTCGCGTCCGGCTTTGTCGAGCGCATGATTGCCTGTTTGCGCGAGCACATAAAATCGTGCCCCGATTGAATCGGGAATTTGCGTTTTGATCTGTGATTCACTCGCGCCGGAAACTACGATCACATCCCGCTGATCACACAATGTCTTGAAAAGTGGCTGACGCGTAAGCATCATCGTCGTGCGGCTCATCATGAGTGTATTGTCCAAATCAAAAAAAATGTGCTTCGGCATAGGGGAAGTCTAACAAATAGAATGAATGCAAGAAGGGAGTGAAAGGGAGTAAGGGGGCAGAAAGAGACAAATCTACCGCTGTTTGCTGAAATCAACTGCGATTTCATTATGCCCCTCGCGCAGCTCCTGACCGCCCACTGCAGCGTGTTTTTTGACGGCAGGGAAGTAGACGATTACCTTGGTGCCGCGCCCGACGGCGCTTCGGATGACGATCTTGCCTTGGTGCAATTTCACCAGCTCCGAGACAATGGCAAGCCCGAGACCCGAGCCGCCGGTGTTCCGCGTACGCGACCGATCAGAGCGATAAAACGGCTCGAAGATGCGGAAAAGGTCCTTGCGTGCGATCCCGATGCCCGAATCTTCCACCATGAGCGCGATGCCTTCAATCGTGGGTTCGACGGTAACGCTTGTGCGTCCTCCGCGCGGCGTGTAGGTGAGCGCATTTTTGAGCAAGTTGCCGACGATCTGTTGCAGTGCCGTTCGGGAGCCCCATACCATCTGCTCCGGGCTCTTGCGGAGTGTCACCTCGATCTCATTTTTCTGGGCAAACGCAAAGAATTTTTCTACCACCTCGCCGACAACGCTTGAAAGGTCAACGGTCGTGAACTCCACCCGATCGGGGCGCACGAGCGTCGAAAAGGAAAGCAGGTTGTTGATAATTTCCGATATGCGATCGAGCTCCTCCACGTTGGAGTGTAGCGTCTGTTTGACCTCGGCCGTGAGCGATCGATCGAGGAGTGTCACTTCGGTATTCGTTTTGATGACAGAAAGCGGGGTGCGAATTTCATGTGCGACGTTGCCGATAAACTGTTTTTGCGTAGCGAGAGCGTTCCTTGTAGGGGCGAGCGTAAGGCGCGCGACGATCCAGCCGAAAAGCATCGTCGTGAGTATAACGGCGAGAGAAATGGCGAGCATGTTGGACTCGCGGATCTGCTGAATCTTGCCCACAACGGCGTTTGCAAGCATATCGGGAGTATCGGCATTCGCTCCTGCCTGAATGCCCTCGAGTATCGCCGTCGTGATGTCACGATAGAGCAGGCTAAAAGAGACTCCAACAAGGCCGAGAATGACAATGCCGAAGCACAGCTGGACCGCGATTACATTGGCTTCCGTACGGAAAAACGGATCGTCGCGATACCTATTCAACCAGACGATACCCAACGCCGCGAACCGTTTGGAGCGCGCTAGCACTACCTGCACTATCCAGCTTTCTTCGAAGGTTTTTAACATGGACGTCGACCACATTGCTAAATCCGACATAATTGAAGTCCCAGAGATGATTGAGTAAATCCTCCCGATTTACGACCTGATTGGGATGCCGCATAAAGTATTCCAACAATCCGAATTCTTTCAAGGTAAGCGGAATTTCCCGCCCATCGCGGATCACTTTGCGTTCCCCCATATGCAATTCTATATCACTGCAGGTGAGTACCTCGGGAAGAGAATCGGTGGGTCTGCGCATCAGCGCGCGCACGCGAGCGACGAGCTCGGCAAACGAAAACGGCTTAACCAAATAATCATCGGCGCCGCTCTCCAAGAGCAACACCTTGGTGTCCGTCTCGGCGCGCGCCGTGAGGATGAGAATCGGCACTGTAATATTCCACTCACGCACCTGCTTACAGATATCATGCCCGTCCATGCTGGGGAGCATGAGATCCAGAATAATTGCGTCGTAATCGCTCCGGTGGAGCGAGATGCGCGTGAGGGCCTTTTTGCCATCGCCCACAATGTCTACAGTAAAGCCCTCCATCTCTAGGCCCTTGGCGATGCCTTGGGCCAGCTTTTCCTCGTCTTCTACCAGTAATATTTTCATGGGGATCCTTTAACTCCTAATGATTCACACTAACCTACCTGCCTACCCAGCTACAGTTAAGCGCGCCTCAGATGAAGATAGCATGATGTTCCTTCATGAATAGGGACGTTCTCGAGTCTGCGCGTCTTACATGCGACTGTTCTCTGTGGTGGCTCCTCCGTCGCTGATACTCATGGTATTCTGCGCCAATGAAGAATGGAAAGAAAGTGGGTATTACCGCAGGAGCATTCGATCTGTGCCATGCCGGACACATGCTCATGTTTGAAGAAGCTAAGACTGTTTGCGACTACCTGATCGTGGCGCTCCACACTGATCCGTCGACGGACAGACCGCAAAAAAATCACCCCATCATGTCGGTCGATGAGCGGATGATTATTTTAAAGAGCGTGCGGTGGATTGATGAAATCATTACGTATGACACGGAAGCAGATCTTCTCAAAATTCTGACTGAAAATTCACTCAATATTGATATCCGGATTTTGGGTATCGAATACAAAGACAAGTCGTATACCGGGCGCGATTTGCCGATGCCTGTGTACTACAACACGCGCGGGCACAATTTTTCATCAACCCAATTACGCAAACGCGTATATGAAGCTGAAAAGGCCTGTCAACAAAGCAAGGCGTGAGGCGCGCTGAGAGGAAAATTCAAAACACCCGCAGAGAGTGCGGGTGTCCTGAGCTGCTTCCACTTCGCTGAAGTTACAAGTGGACGTATGGGGGTCGCCGCCCGACCTGAGCGGCAATGGCGGCGACTTATAGGTGAAGACGAGAGCGCCTAGTCATTCTTTCCATGGTGCCACGGAAGGATAATTCGCTTCTCATAAAGCGCCGGGGAGGTGAGGCGTTCTTTCGCTCCCACCTCCCCGGCTAACCCGATTATTCTTTTGAACGCAATCGCTATCTGCGATTCGCCATTGCTTTCATGTTCGATTGCTATGTCCATACAGCAGCTCCCAACCTAGCGCACGCTTATAAAAATGGATAAGATAACAAGACGCATACTACAGAGGGACGCGTGAAGGAGCAGTGAAGCAATTGCGACACCTTTATATCAGACAAAAGGCAGGGCGCCGAAGTGGATAGCGCGCTGGCGCAATTTTCTGGACGCGGGATAACGAAGGGGTTAGAGGGTCGATGTTATTCGCCAAGTCAGGAATCAACATACATACCTATGAATATGAAATATCTGCACATGGTGGCTTTCATTCTGCTTGTCATCGGCGGACTCAACTGGCTTTTGACTGCGTTCAACTTCAATCTGGTGGAAATGATCTTCGGCACGTCCGTGATTACGATGATCATCTACATTCTCGTGGGTCTTTCTGCGATCTTCGAAGTCGTAACGCACAAGAAAAACTGCAAAATGTGCGCGGGCGGGGGGATGATACAGGAAGGTGGAATGATGTAAGAAAGTGTATCTGTGTGTGAAAAACTCGCCCCAAGGGGCGGGTTTTTCGTCGTTTCTACACTGAAAATAGGGAAGCCGGCCATTCTCGCGAGCGCGACTTCGCCCTCGAAAATAACCGGCCGCACACTGATTATGGCACGAGGTCGGTGCCGGGAATGGCGCCACACCCACAGAAGAGTTTCAGTGAAGCGAGGGTTGTAGCTGCAGGCCCCTCCGATGAGGATGAGCGCAAGAGCTGCCATCAGCGTCAGACTTATTCGATGATGACGATCTTCTTTTCGCTCCGCCTGCTCCCTCTGATGTTGTTCGATCCACGTTTCCGCGTCATGGTCAGACATGCTCTCCTCCGAGAAAACAAAATTCTATAGAGACTCTGCGCGAGATGCGCACTTCTGTCAATTACGGTACGATAGCAGCATGAAGACCGCACTCCTCTCTGCATATCAGAAGACCGATGCCTTGGCGGATTTTGCGCGCAGACTTAGCGAAAGGGGTTGGGGTCTTTTGGCCTCGGCGGGTACCAAAAAATTTCTTGATGAAAAGGGGGTTGAGTCGACTGATGTTGCTACCCTCGTCGGGCCGCCGATACTCGGGCACCGAGTCGTCACGTTATCGCGCGAAATTCATGCGGGAATTCTTGCACGACCGGAAGATGAGGAAGAACTGAAGCGGCTCAGCATCCGTCGTATCGATCTTGTCTTTGTCGACCTGTATCCGCTGCAGGAGGAAATAGCAAAGCCCGGCGCGACGGAAGCGTCCGTCATTGAAAAAACGGACATCGGCGGCCCCACGCTCCTACGCGCCGCAGCAAAGGCGCGTCGCATTGTGCTCTCCAGTGCCTCGCAATTTCAGGCTGCGCTCGCATACATCGATGCCAATATTGAAGACAAAAAGTATCTTGCGGGTCTCGCCGCCGAAGCTGAGTCGCTGGTGGCAGAATATGCACGCGCATCGGCGGAATTCAACAAGCGACTGAGTCAGCCGAATACATAGAGGCCGGAGAGTGAGGCCGTTTCTATTTTTTGGAGCGCGGGGAACGCGCGCCAAAATAGCACGCTTCGATGTTGTGTCCATCCGGATCAAAAACGAAAGCGGCGTAATAGTCTGGTCCGTAATCTGTACGGAATCCTGGTGCGCCGTTATCTTTGCCACCCGTCTTCAGCGCTGCCGCATAGAAATCTTGAATCGCTTTTTTACTCTTGCCGAGGAAAGCTAGGTGCGATGTATCTTTGTGGGATTTTTTCATGATCCAAAAAGACGTGTGCCCGCCCTGCATAAATCCCGCAGCACCGGGGAAGTTCATGTTGTTTTTATACCCTAATGGCTTGAGCGCTGACACATAAAAGCGCTTTGATTTTTCAAAGTTTTTTACCAAAACTCCCGTGTGCGCTATCGCCATGTAAAATTATTGAGCCTTGATAATACCACACGCGACCCTCGGGCCTCCCGATATGCCCGAGCCGTGCTCGCCGCCTTTGTACGGATCGGGATTGCCATGCACCATGAGCGCGGTGCCAGCGCTACCGAGGATCGAGAGGGGACCATCGGAGAGCGTAACGCGCGTTGTGATCGCCTCGAGTCTGCCCTGCCCGTTTTCGTCGATCGTGATATTCGGCAAATCGCCAGCGTGGAATGGGTGATTGACATCCGGATCGGCGTTGCCCGCGGGCCCGGGATCGAAGTGTCCGCCCGCACATTTGAATTCCCCCGAGCAGTCTGCCTTCTCATGAATGTGCACAGCATGAAGCCCGGGCACCAAAAGCTCCAGATCTCCCGACATTTCGAGAACGATTTTTACCAGCCGCTGCTCGCCAAATTGGAGCTCGACGAAATCGGCATGACCCGTGATTTTCCCTTCACGGCCAGTGAGCTCGGCCGCCGCACGCATCACTTCTTTCACCGGCATTGAGAATAATTCCATACAACAGATAGACTTATAGTAGCACCACATGCTATGAGGAAACAATGTACCGTAACTCCGTGAGACATCCAAGCGGCCACAGCTGGGTCGTTTTGAACGAGGGTCCCCGCAAAGTGCCAATAGAACATATAACTCCAGCTTACGCGGCCGCGTGAGCTGGAGTTATATCACCGCAAGCCGAATTTTCTTTTCAATCGATCTTCGTCACCAATCCTTTCGAGGACGCCATACAAAACGTATTTCGAGAGTATCGATTCTTCTTGTATAAGCAGCACGAGTTCTTCGCACTCATACGGAAATATCCAGATGCTCTGTTGAAGCTTTTCAAACCCGGCTCGCTTAAGAATTTCGCGTACTTTGTCGCGTAGTGCTGCGAAGCGCTCAGGTATATCAAATGCGACGATTCGCCATTTGTGATCCCAATTTCCGTTCTTGAGCATGTCGCGCGTTGCGGTTACTGCATAACCAAGCGAATAGCGGCCTGATCCTGTAATGGAGAGGCGTTCGCCCTCTGCTCGTATAAATTTATTTTCAATGAGACGTTCGATGGCACATTTACGGCGGTAGCGGTAATTGGCTCGCTCCCGCGCAAGTTTAAAAAACCGCTTGTTCGACGTGCCGGAAAGAAGCATGCTATAGAGGAAATCTCCGAGCGAGAGCTGCGAAAGGACATCTCGCTCAATCGAACCAAGTTGTCTAGATCTTTTGTTGTGTATTTTCCCCCTGCTTTTATTTTGCATACATATAACTTTAGCTCACGCGGCCGCGGAAGCAAGAGTTATATGAATAGGTACAAGGGCGGTTAAGTGCTTACACAGCGGCGCGCAAGCGTCATTTGTGCTATAGAAGGAGCAATGTACGAAAAGGCTAAAAGGCATTTCAAAACGGTCGATCCCATTCTGTACGCTGCGGCGAAAGACATCGATATAGAGGACGCGAAGGTGGACGACGATCTTTTTCGCGATATTGTGTGGACGATCACCGGGCAGCAGCTTTCGAGCCTTGCAGCCAATGCGATCTTTGCGCGTTTTCAGCAACTCTTTAAAAGGAAATCAATAACGCCGAAACGGATTCTCGCGCTCAAAGAAGAAGACATGCGCGCGGCAGGACTCTCGGGTGCCAAAGTGCGCGCGATTAAAAATGTCGCCGAGGCCGCCCTCAAAGGCCACCTCGACATTAAACTTCTGCCAACGCTCACAGACGACGAGATAGTCGTACAACTGACCAAAGTCAAAGGCATTGGCCCGTGGACCGCACAAATGCTCCTCATGTTTTCGCTCGGCCGCCCCGATGTGTTCTCTCGCGGCGACCTCGGTCTCCGAAAGGGAATCGTGCAACTCTATGGCTTTCGCCAGCTTCCAGCAGAAAAACGCCTCGCAAAACTCATCAACCAGTGGTCCCCGTACCGCACCTACGCCGCCCGCGTGCTGTGGAAAGTGGCCGACAAAAAAACAGCGCGCATTCCTCGAAAGCGTCCAAAATAAGGGGGTAAAAGTATGGCGGTGGTATGATGAGTCAAATGAAAAAGGACTTCTGGAAATGGCACGGCAAGAAGGAGCAGATTGATGAAAAAAATATTCGTGTCTTTTTTCACGAGCGCGAGATATGGTTTGCACATCTCGGTGCGAATGTCGGTTTCGAGCAAGACGGCAAAGGTGAGAACTTCGGCAGACCGCTGCTTATCTTCCGCAAGTTCAACAAGGAGGTGTTTTGGGGTGTGCCGCTCACGACGCGAGAGAAAGGTGGCAAGTTCTACTTGCCAATTGATTTGGGCGACGGCGTGCCTCGCAAAGCAATCCTTTCTCAACTGCGCCTGTTTGATGCCAAGCGGCTCTATCAAAAACTCGCGACCGTTGATACCGCCACGCACAGGCGACTGGAAGCCGCAATAATCAAACTCGTACGAGGAAAGTAGAAATATTCAGAGGCGGCATTTCTGCCGCCTCGAGGCCAAGGCCGTTTGTATCAGCATTATATACTCGACATCGATGAAAAGCAAATGAATGTACCCGGCCAGTGGGGATTAATCTTCAAGGAATATCGAGGCTGAAATGCGCCTGATGTTTTCCCTCGACCGCCCCGATGTGTTCTCTCTCGGCGACCTCGGCCTCCGGAAGGGAATCGTGCAGCTCTACGGTCTCCACAAACTTCCCACCGAAAAGCGCCTCGCAAAGCTCATCAATCAATGGTCGCCGTATCGCACCTACGCCGCTCGCGTGTTGTGGAAAGTGGCCGACAAAAAAACGCAGCGAGTAGCCGGAAAACGCCCGGCGTAAACTCGTTGTCACATGTGAAAGAACCCATGCCAGAGAGCAACGAAATTAAGAACTGCGTGACTTATCGTGATCAAAACGAGATTGGGAAACTTTATATACATCCACGCAAAACCAATTCCCGCGATAAATGTAACTGGCAATGTAAGAGCCAAAGGATCATAGACAGCATGCATAAATGCAAAAATGAGAGCATTGATGATGATGACCGCAAGTACGGATGCATGGAACACATTTAACTCGCGCATTAAGAAGCCGCGGTATAGAAATTCTTGGACGAGTGCGATCGGCAGCGACCAGCTGAGGAAAAGCAGGTAGAGATTCATAGACCCCTTTTCATTGCCCACGAGGGAGGCAATGGTCATAATTCCAATAATGCCAAGTGTCGTAAATATCGCGTAAGGAACTAATCCCTTTTTAATATTATCGAGACGAATGTGAAGTGAGCGCAAAGTCCAATGTTCTCGTATGACAAGGACAACAACGAAAGAAGTATAGACGAGTGCAACGACCAGGTACTGTTCTCGCTCGACAATGTTTAAATAGACCAAAAGGACTGGCGTAATAAAAAGGAAAACAATCTCCAGCAGGGTACGATATCGTTTTCCCGTGGTCGTCTTCGCCATGATTGTTACCAGCTCATAATTCCCACGACAATAGGGAGAATCAAAAACCCGAGAGGAAGCCACGTATGCGCGCGTTCCGGCAGCTTCATTCCAAACCACCCTCTAGCATAGTGATTAATGCAGGCGTCTTTGTAGGGCCTCTTTCCTTCTTTTTTCCTAAAATTGTTTTCCCATACAGTAAAAGGGCACGGCCCCCCGTCCACAAACCACGCGCCCAATACCAAAAAAGCAATGACGGTGAACGCAATCACGACCGTCTTACCTGCGAGTATTTCCGGATGCGCAAGCAGAAGGTATGTGCAAACGATTGAACCGATGGAAAATGAAAAGAACAGAACCGTATGTATCGCAAGCGTCAAAAATGATCGCATGATCATTAAGGATAGCATCAGTTTATTGACGCGGTACACTTATACACGATGTCATCTGCGCACATACGTTTTCTTGCCACATGGCGCGTGCTGTCTTCTGCCATCGTACAGGCGCTCTCGTTGTCGTGGATTGCGGGCTATTTGCTGAGGCATCGGCTCACCCCCATGGCGTTCGTCTATGTCAATGCGCGAGTGCCGACCGGCATCGACCCGTCACAGTCGAAATACAAATTTTTCAAAGCTATTGAGTCGAAAGATCCGAAACTCGCCGCACTATACCCGCGTGCTCTGTTTATCAGCGCAAATGTTCCGTATTGCGAGCGCCTCATCGTGGCTCAGAAGTTTATGACAGAAAATGCCATTGCTTATCCGCTTGTTGGCAAGCCGGATACAGGGAGCCGCTCCATCGGTGCATATCGCATCGAAGGGGAGGTGGGCCTCTCACATCTTCTCGAGCGCATTACCACCGATTATCTGATAGAGGAGTATTGTCTGGGTCCGCTCGAGTTTGGGCTCTATTTTGTACGCTCGCCAGATCACGACCATCCTTCGCAATTCGGCATAGCGATCAAGCGCGACTCCTATATCGCTACCAGTGCGCCGCACCCGGAGCTCGTGCCGCTCTTGACGCATTTCCTTATCGAAGATCAGACGGCACAGCTTTCACCCGAATTGCAACGAGTGGTAGAGCAAGTGGCGGACGCCGTTCCGTTCGACATGGGGAGGCTCGACGTACGCGCGCCGTCGCTCGAGCGCCTCCTCAATGACCCGATGTGTATGCGAATCTTGGAAATCAATGCGGGCTTCGACGCTGCCGACCTGCATGCGACCGACTTGCGGCATTCATTTGGCACCCGCTTTCAAATGACACTCGATAAATGGAATTACGCATTGCGATTAGGCAACGGCTACTACGAAGCAGAACATCAAAAGGTAGGTCTGTATGCCTATGCGGTGCAATATATCCGATACGGCCTCTTCCTTGGCGCTCTCGACACAGATATGTATCGCTGATTACTGCTGAGATATATTTATTGTAACAACAACCGTTTTGCCTGCGAGAACCCCCGGATATGCTATTAGTATGAAAGAACAGATACAGGAGCCAATAATGAATGAAAAGAAAAGGATGGTATGTATGGCAAGAACAAATCTAGATCTCATATACATAAAACATTCATCGCCTCCGCAGATATTTTATTCAGCTACTTCAAGCTCTTCAACCTTTTCGGGAGATGCTCGATCTTTGTCCCTCATGAATAGCACAGGAACACCTTCAATTTGTTCAATTAAACTGCGCGTATTATTAAGAGTTACCTCCCAACGAGCCGTGGGAAAATCTTCCGATTGGAATTCACGTGTCGCTCTTGTCGCAACGAGATCTCCATTTCTCAATTTTCTTTCATCCGAAAAGCGAATATCGGAAGCATGCCCCTCTTTCCATCCCTGCCGCTTTAATCCTTCGAACAATGTTTCAGAGACAAGTAATCGGATATGCTTACTAACCTTACTTTCCGCAACTTCCAAAGGACCGTCAACAAGAAGCGCGTATTGATCCTGCGGGAGGTTCAGTTTTCCAACCTCTCCAAATAGATCAACATGTTGCACCAGTGGCCCTGCTTCGGGAGTTGAAAGATGCTCATCTTTGTCCATAGCCTTCAATGCACGAACCGCTTCTCTGACGTTTCTAGCACCTTCGCGGCGCATACGTCCGCGCGCAGGGGCACCCGTCGAAGGCATTATTGGTTTGGGAAGACCTAGAGGTGGCATACGGAAAAGGGGGTAGACGCCGCTTTGGCGGATCGCCGCATCTATCGCTTCCTCATACCGGGACAAATAGTGATAATTATCTTTATACGTTAATACATATTGCATCGCCTCAAGCTGTTGCTCGGTAAATCTCGACAATATTTCATCATCCACGCGACTGAGCAATTTCTCGTCTCGAAGCGACGTCTCATCGTCCCACACACTGCGCGGATTTGCCAAACGATATGGATCCATTCCCCAATTCTGCTGCATGATGAGAGAAAGTGGCAGGGTAATGTGATCTACTCCCTTGTGCACAACGTACGTCGGATTTTTTCCAGCGGCCCTCAGTCGTTCGACTAAATCGTCGGTACCTCCCGGCGCACTTTTTGGTATAAAGGTATCCCTATCGCCCGCGTGTATAACTAAGTTTCGGCCACCCGGCATCCACTCAATATTTTCTCTCTGAGTATAGGGTGCGATTTTTCGGTCGTACTCTTTCATACCGATGCCGCGTTCGTACAAACTTCTTGCGAGCGCTTTTGTAACCGGAGTTCTATAAATGCCAAGAGCAATACTTTCCCCGGGCGCGAGCAATATAGCTTTATCGACCGGCCGACCCCTGTCCCGGCCTAGATGCGTCGCGACATTAGGCCCAAAGTGAGTGCCCGCAGAAAAAGAGAAGGTTCCTATACCTGCATCCGGATGATGATCGACGATGGCATCTACAGCCTGCAAGACATTTTCTGTTGCCGCTATACATTGCTCGGGGGTATACCCAGCAATTGCGGTAGGTCCGTGAATCATATAGACAGTGCCAAAACGGGGAATGACGTCCATCTTTCCTGGGAGACCTTTCGGCATGCCCAGTATGGTGCCCGTGCGCTCATCATGACTTTGGGCGATACCCCCGATACCCACGGTAGCTATCCATATAAACGGATCATCTGTAAAAACTTCTTTTGCAATGGTGAAATTTTCGTATGTCTCTGGATTGGACCGCCCTTCGACGATGATCTTTGTAGTTCCTGGAGCCTGAGCACGTTCAAGAAATGTCATTTTTGCTTCTTGTTCCGCCATAAACTTTTCCCACTCAATATACTCTTGCTGCAATTCTTCTGATCCGTTGCGTACGGCCTCGGGCATGCGCTGTAAGATGAATTGCATGGCGAAGTGATCCGTCAGCGAGGCGTTGATTTTATCTGTTTTTTTCCCCTCAGTGGATGCTCCCTTCATCACGTTTTGCCATTCTTCCACTGTGCTGAAATGTTCGTCCAATTTGATGACTGATGGCGCAGTCATTTCTCTAGGCGAGGGAACCGATTGCGGCATTACGACTTGAAATCCAATGCTCGCCAAAAGCGTTGCCTTATTTCTCTCGCCATGGCCTACATCCTCGGGATCCAGATGGAAGCTGTACACCATATCATCAGCTTTTCTATTCTGAAGAATGCGACCGAATGTGCTTTGGAATTCCGTCCCGCCGCCAGCGGGGAAAACAAGGAAGGCCCCGCCTTGATCGATATGCTCGTTCACTCTATGCAGAACATTCTTTAAGTTGGCCCTGCTGGATTTATTGGAGACAAATTGTTTTTGAGCGATGTCAGGTCCTAGTTCCCGCACCAGCGCTGCGTATACGGGAGTATCAACCATTACCAGCAAATCTGTTCGTTCGATCTGGGACAAGAGAAGAAAAGGGTCAAGTTTACCCGGATGATTGGCGATGATCAGACCAGGTTTTGTGTTGAGTCTATGACGATTTTCTTGAAACTCAGGCCGTGTCGCTGCGGTAGATTCGGCAGTAAAATTAACTCGCTTCGTTAGGATTTTACCCACGGCTTGAAGCCGCCCCTCTTCGAACTCTTGCCTGGCAGTGCCTGTAAGCATTGCGCCGCCGTACTCGATTATTGTATGACTTATCTTTTCTTTTATTCTTCCTAATCCACCTCCAATCGACTCGAGTTTCATAAGTGGATTTTAGCATTTCCAAACCGCAATTCGCTGGTTTTCCTCAGTACAGCGAATTTTGGGAATAACCCCTGAATACAGCGTTTTGTGTAGTTAACCTAAAGAAGGTAGCATGGCGCTATGTTGGTAGATGACATCACATTGCGCCTCGAAGCGGGGCACGGGGGCAACGGGGCCGTTGCCTTCAACAAGGTCCGGCTCATGCAGGGTCCCACGGGGGCAGATGGCGGCAGGGGTGGCAACGTC
>Ga0209542_10004970_pt1 | contig 26954 bp, 30 predicted proteins | sample RifCSPhighO2_01_FD_184028 | JGI IMG/M metagenome (GOLD analysis project Ga0209542, IMG submission 184028) | Soil microbial communities from Rifle, Colorado - Rifle CSP2_plank highO2_0.1 (SPAdes) (version 2) | ecosystem: Environmental > Terrestrial > Deep subsurface > Rock core/Sediment ...
ACTTAGTTAACAGTTTAGATGCACAAGAAGGTCAAAGCATGGTCTCCTCCTCCGGAGCCATTGCCTCTGCAGGATAAAAGGAGCTGGCATTTTTACTGATTAAGCCTTACGCTTCAAGACTTAAATAACCCACGGACATTTTGTAAAATCAAATTTTTGGTCCTTGGGGATAATTGTCCAACATTGTTTTTAATAATGCTCGCATCAGCAGTAAATAATTTATCCGGTCTAACAAAACTCACAATCGGTAAGCTACCTTTGGTAAAATCCTTAGGGCTAATAGAGATAGCTACCTTGCTAGTATAAGGTTTTGAGGTAATTTGGCATAAGATAAGATTATCAAACTCAACAGCCGCCAAAACTAATGCAGGACGAATTTTCTGGCCTTTTAGATTAGAGAATGGAAATGCAACTAAAACAACACTACCGACTTTCATTTTTGTAAACTTGCCCAAGCGGCATCTTCTTCAGGCCGATCCCAATCAGTAGCCAGTACTTTTTCTGAAAGTAACATACTGGTTTCAGGTGCACTTTTTAAAGGTATAGGAATAATTCTTATTTCACCTTTTTTTACCTGTAACTCCACTTGATCCTTCAGGCCACTTTCATTAAGGATTGGTTTTGGTATGCGTATTCCATGGGAGTTTCCTATTGCAATAATAGTTGTTATCATCGTAATTACATTGTACTTACATTCAAAAATAATGTCAAGTTTTCTGGTTGGATCCGAATTCCCACTCGTCAAGTGGGAACGTAGAAAAATCCTCTGGGAAGGCAGTTTAAATATTCTAAGTCAGAATCAGAGCAGAGAAATAATGAGAAGAATAGAAAATGAACAAATCACCCTCGAAACCTTTAATTTCTTAAAATTAGAAAAGTTCCTATAAGCTATATTGGATCTTGACAGCAATCTTACTTAGGATGTATAAAAAGACTAGATTGATGAGAACTACCGAGACAGAAGCATATAAACCTCCCAGACCTTCTTCATTAAAACACTCATATCGTTTAAGGGCTGATTTAACTGGAAAAGATAATAGTGGGGATTTAAGTTCACTTGCTGACTTAGCATCAGACTTAGGTTTTAATCGAGTTCCTGGTTTTGGTACAAAAAAAGGAAGTTGGGAACTCTTTGACCGTCCGTTTCATGAAGTACCTAATTTTCCAGAGGGTGAAACTGCAATTAATTCCAGCCTTGCTTTATATAAGAGAGATGATGTTGTTACTCAAGCAGTATTAAGAACTTCTACAGAGGCCTATACAGATGCAGAATTAGTGGATGATTTGGATGCCATAACTAAACATTATATAGAAAGACCAAGACTCTTTGGTTTCCCGTCAAAAGAAGGAACTACAATAAGGAATACATTTAGTACTTTAGTGATTGGTACTGTTATTACAGATGCAATTGGATATCAGTTAACTGGACAGGTAATAAATCTCGGAGCATTTGTAGAAGAACTTAGCGCACCAGCTATTCATGGAGCCGGATGGTTGTTAGGAGAAATGAAAGCAAAAAGATCAATTTCGGATTTAGATCAATATACAGTTGGAAGCAATGTTGAAAATGCATTACAAGGAGAACAAGCTCATGTACTTCAAGTAGCTGTACAAAGAGAGTTGTATCAAGCTTTAAGGCAAGATGGAGCAGAATTAACACCAGATCAATTCCTGGAGAAAATCTATGGACAAATGCCTACTACATTATTACAAAGAAGACGCGAAGAAATAGAAGCCTTAAGACATTCTGGCCAGGGTTCTGCATTAGATACAAGAAATACCCTTCCAGGAATGCTAGATGTAGCCCGTGTACTTCAGGCAGCTTAATAAGTCCCTTACAATAAAAGAGATGGCTAACATAAAATATACAGAAGAACAAATTGAATGGGCTTTGCTCTGTGTTATAATTTGAGGATAGCGAAAATTTCAAGCTCCGCTTATAATTAACCTATGAATAAATTAGATTATTTGATTAAATTAACATATGACAAATCCTACAAAGGCTATGTAGCTGATGTAGTCAATTTATACGGCTGTATGTCTCAAGGCAAGACTAAAAAAGAAGCTTTAATAAACATAGAAAAAGCTATAAAAGCTTACATGGAAGCTGCTACTAAGAGTAATAAGGGTGGCGAGTTCACCAAAAAATCTGTAGATATTTCTTTTCCTCTGGTGAATGCCTAAGCTAACTAATATCTCAGGAAAAGAAGCTGTCAAGGCATTTCTAAAATTTGGCTATACCCATGTTCATACCTCTGGAGATCATGCAATTTTGCAAAAGGAAGGATTTCCTTCATTATCTATTCCTTTGCATAAAGAAGTAGCACAGTTTCTTTTAAAGTCTCAGGTTAAAAAAGCAAATATAAAAGTTGAGGATTATATCAAAGCACTAAAATAACTTGGTGGGCGGTACAGGATTCGAACCTGTGACCTTCTCAACGTCAATGAGACGCTCTACCAACTGAGCTAACCGCCCTCGTTTCACTCGGACGCTTGATTTGCCTTCAGCAAAATAACCGCCCGATAAACAAAATTCTACCATCAACTTGTATTCATCTCAACCTTTTAGTATGATTATTTTAATGGAGGTTACTGAGCAGGTTAAGAATAAATTAACAGCTAATATGAATCTTTCTAAAAAAGATATTGTCGTTGGAAATTTTCTGGGGGGGCTGGCTTGGGGAGTGGGATCAGTCATAGGAGCAGGGGTAATTGTAGCTTTGGTGGGATTTGCTCTAAATCTTTTAGGAGTCTTTACTGCTATTGGTAATTTTTTCCAGGGTTTACCTCAAGTTCCTAACCTCTACAGGTAAAAAGTTGACAAAAAAGCTAATTGTAGTAAAATAGTCCCATAATATGAGTAGAGAATTTGAAACTGAATTAACTGAGAACGCAGAAGCGGAAGCTTCTGCTGCTCTTCAAGATGCAATAAAAAGGGAAAGAGTGGCAGAGCAAGGACACTCTGATGAGGAACTAACTAATTTAGCTGATGATTTTTTAAGACAGCATGGCCTTGAAGATTTAATAGAAAAACCCGAATTATCACTATCTCTCTTTGAAAAATCAGGGGTGGATATTATGAGAGAAGAACTAGACCCAGACAGAAGGGCTAATATCCTAAATGACGTTTTAGTCCAAAAAGAAGATGGGGTAGCCACACAAGATACAATCAGAGATTTAGTAGCTATGACTGGGGAAGCTGCTAATTTAACTACCTACAGACCAGACCATATTGCTGCTCTAAGCCCAGAAAATTTAGTGGCTGTAGCCAGAGGATTTGTTGTAGATAGAGAAGAAGAGGATTTGTTACTAGAAGCTATCAAGCAAACTCAAAAAGCAGCTGGTGAAACTGAGGGTGGGCTACCCACTATTGATGAGTCTGAAAAGATTCTTCGAGCAGATGTCTTGGAAGAATTAGCAGAAAGATTACATGAGGATATTGATCCCATGGAGAGAAGAAAACTCATGAATTCCCTGGGAAATCTCTCACCAGAGGAGTTGCAACAGTTAATTGACGCCAATATGGATTTAGAAGGCGCCATATTAACTCATTTTCAGGAAATTGATAATCCAACTCTTCGCGAAGCCATTACTTTAAGCCAGTTAAAAAACCAAATCACAGCTGATATAGAAGAAGGTAGACAGTTTATAGATTGGGAAGAAGAACCGGAAGATGAAGATGAAGAAGAATATGAAGGCCTGAGAGTAGTCACCATAGAAGAACTTGAGGCTGAAGAAAAAACAAAGGACTAATACCTAATATGAGCAGCGAAAAAGAGCAGGCTGTTTCGGTGGCCGTTGGCCAGTTTTCAGATAATCAAAAGAGAGAACTTAATATCTTAGGTGGAGTTATTTTTACAGAGCTAAATCTAAATAAAGAGAATCCCCAGGATTTAGTTGATCTCCGAACTGTTTTACTAGATTGTATTGCTAGAGGATTAAAATTAACCGGTAAAATTTGGTTTTCTGAAAAAGAGAGTATTGTTAATGCTTACACAGCAGGACTATCTGAACGTCAAAGAATAGCCAATCAGTTACAAGAGTTAGAAGGTGGTATTGATCTAGCTAATTTTGCAACTCAAGAAGAAATCGACAGGGTTAGAACTCTACTGGCAGGAAGAGCTTTAGCACTTTCTCCTAATATCACCGCGGCAGAAGAAGTCTTAGAAATCATCTTTAAAAGGCGGGCAGCTGTCAATAAACTTCATTCAGAACTTTTTAGCCACTCTAACCTAGCTATGGAGGCCACTGTTTTAAAACAGGAAGTTGGTGACGCAAAAGGATTAGATACAAAAGATAGGCTTTTTATTAACTTCTTAGCCTTTCTAGCTCTTTACAAAAAACCAGGACTGGATATTGAACCGAAAGACTTAGTAGCTTTAAGTGAACTTTGGCAAAATACCACTGCCAGAAACACCAACCAGCTGGCTCTAGTTACAGCAGTCAGAGAGATTGCCTCAAACCTCGGTATAGCAGAGGAACCAATCGAGCTTTATACCTGGAGAATGTTGGATGTTGTTTCCAATGAACTCCAAACCGTTTCTGATATAGAAATGTTACCTAGCTCGCTTTTTATTATTAGCGATAGTCTTATAACCTCGGAGCAGGCAGAATTCGAAACCCAAACTCAAGTCGGAATAGTTGATTTACCTCTTACCGAGGTTGAATCAGCCAGAAATAAGTATTTAGAGTATAAGAATAAGTTGACAGAATACTTGGGTCCTATTTTTAGACAAGAAGATATAGCAGATGAATACGGTGATAGCTTTGTGGAATATTTAGAATCTATCAATGCTCTCGACTTTGTTTTTATTTTAAAAGATATCTTTCGAGAGGGCGGTTTTATGTTTGAAGGATTCCGTGTTAAACCAGAAACAGAATTCGATTCCATCTCTATTTTAACCTACATTAATGCCCTAAACCTACTAAATTCTAATCTTAGGATCACGGAGACAGGAAAAGCCATCAATGATCTTCAAAATAGTGGGGTTATTTTGCAAATAACTAATTTCCTGCAAAGATTTATTAATGAACATATTTTTAAGCCAGCTACTGAGTGGGAAGAAGTTTTACCTAAAATACCAGTTAGTAATATCAACACTATTTTATCCGCTGTTTTACCAACTGCACTGACAAAAGAACAATTAGATACCGTTTTAAATCTAGACTTAAATCTGTGGCATCAAATCTGTCTTCAAGCAGGTGTAGAATATAACCCGTCCAAAACTAATGCTGAAGATGGTTCCAAGGTTTATCAAACCTTTAGCTTTTCTCCTGATTCAGTAGGTTTAGTTCCTTATATAGCACTTTTGCCAGAAGAAAAAATGGGTCAACTAGCTAGTAAACTACGCCGTGAAATCAAACTTGATTAAACAGAGCTTAATTACCATATTCCTTTCTGTCAACTGCCCTGGTAAAATATTCACATGGCTGATGAAGTAAAAAACCTAAGAGACCATAGAGAAATAGGTCAAGAACAAGATCTATTTATCACCTCAGAACTAGTTGGTTCTGGATTACCTTTATTTACCCCTAAAGGGGCTATTTTGCGCCTTCTTGTTGAAGAATATATTGCAGATTTACTAAAAAAGGCTGGGTATGATCAAGTCTGGGTACCTCACATTGCCAGGAAAGAACTTTACGAAATTTCTGGACATATTGAAAAATTTGGTGAAGATATGTTTCCAATTATGAAAACCAAGGGGCGTGAATATGCTCTAAAAGCTATGAGCTGTCCACATCATATCCAAATCTTTGCCAGAAAACCTGTGAGTTACAGAGAAATGCCACAAAGATATGCACAAACAACAACTGTTTATAGATCGGAACAATCTGGAGAATTAGGTGGTCTTACCCGCGTTTTATCCATCACTCAAGACGATGCTCATGTTTTCTGCAGGGAAGATCAGGTTAAGGAAGAGTTCAAGCGGGCAATTGAAGTAAACAAACAGATGTTAAAAGATTTTAATTTTACTGATTACTGGATACAGCTTTCAAAACGCGATCCAAAAGAAAAACAGAAATACTTAGGGGATGATAAAGTCTGGGATCAGATGGAAAATCTAATGAAAGATATCTTGGAGGAGACTGATACTAAATTTAAAGAGGCTGAAGGAGAAGCGGCTTTTTATGGGCCCAAGATGGACCTAATGGCAGTTGATTCTCATGGTAGAGAGTGGCAATTATCTACAATCCAATTAGATTTTAACTTACCTGAAAGATTTAAGATTTCCTATATAGATACTGATGGTAAAACTGTTAGACCATACATGATTCACCGAGCAACTTTAGGATCAGTAGAAAGATTTTTAGGTGTATATATTGAGCACACTCAAGGAGTGTTTCCTACTTGGCTTTCTCCAGTTCAAGCAGTGGTAATCCCTATTTCAGAGAAGCACGTTGAATATGCCAAAAAAGTGGCTGAGCAATTAACAGGTGTTAGGGTAGAAGTTGATGACAGAAGCGAAACAATGCAAAGCAAGATTCGCGATGCCCAGGTTATGAAAATTCCCTTTATGTTAATAGTTGGGGATAGAGAAAAAGAGGCAGAACAAATAGCAGTTAGAACTCGGGAGGGAGAAGATTTAGGAGCTATGGCGGTTCCAGACTTTTTAACAAAAATACAACAGATAATTGAATCTAAGGGTTAAATGTGTTAAAATTTTTTAGTTCAAGGAGATAAGACTGGCTAAATTTTATAGAGTAAACGAACACATACAAGCAAGTAAGCTTCGAGTTATAGATGCTAAAGGGGAACAACTTGGCATACTTACAAAACAAGAAGCCATGGACCGGGCCAAAGAGGAAGGATTAGATCTGGTAGAGGTAGCGCAGAACGCTGACCCACCTGTTGCCAGAATAGTTGACTTTAAAAAGCTTAGGTACGAGGAAGGTAAAAAAGAAAAGCCAGGGAAAAAAGGTGGAAGAGATTTAAAAGAGTTATGGTTATCTCCTAGGATAGCTGATCATGACTTGAACGTTAGACTTAAAAGGACTGCAGAGTTTTTTAGGGATGGTCATAAGGTTAAGTTATCAGTTAAGTTTAAAGGTCGGGAGATGGCTCACCCGGAGTTTGGACATCAGCTTTTGCAAAAAGCGATAGCTCACTTTGGGGACACAATTGAGGTAGAAAGGGAAGCTAAATTTGAAGGTAGAAAACTATCTGTGATAATAGCCAAATCAAAAGGAGGAAACAAAAATGCCGAAGATGAAGACAAACAAAACAATAAGCAAGAGAATGAAGCTGACGGGCAGGGGGAAGCTAATGCGACGCAACCAACTGGGAGCGGGGACTCACAGGACAGTCAAGAGTAAATCTGCTCTAGAGCGACATTCTAAAACTAAAGAGGTCTATAAATCAGAATCTAAAAAATATAAAAGATTAATGGGGCTTTAAAAATATATGGGAAGACAAACAAGAAATTTTAGAAATACCGCCAAATCAATCTCTGGTAATCAGGGGGCTTCTCAGTATCGTCAAGTTAACAGTGGTGCTTGGCACAGCAGATTGATAAATTATTTAAAAGTCAGGGGAAAAGGAGGAGGATTCAATGGCCAGAGTTAAAAGGGGAGTGACATCTCATGCTAGACATAAAAAAGTTTTAGAGCTGACTAAGGGTCACAGAGGTGGACGAAGCAAAAATATTAGAGAAGCCAAGTCTTCTCTTCTACACGCTGGAGAATATGCTTTTGCCGGTAGAAAGCTTCGAAAAAGAAATATGCGAAGTCTTTGGATTATACAACTTGGTAATGCAGTTAGAAATGAAGGCCTTTCTTATTCTAAATTTATTAATGCCTTAAAAGTTAACGAAATAAAACTCGATAGAAAAATCCTAGCTGACATAGCTATAAACGATCCCGAATCCTTCAAAAAAATTATCCAGGAAGTTAGTTAATAAAGATGAAAGAGCAGAACGGAAATACAGAATTTTTACCTATACCACATTTTCCAGATAGAAGAGAATTTAAACCAAAGCTTGAACGTCAACAGGTTGAAAGAATTACTGAGTTAGCTAACATGTACGATATAGATTTTTCAGAGGTATTTCGTAGAATTGTGCTTAGTGGCTTAGTGGTACATTATGCGAAAATGAAAGGTGGTTCTGTTAAGATAACTCGCGATAAAGAACTAATGTTTTTTAATCAACAATCAAATCCTACACAACAAGAGCCGGAGGGACTTAGTATTGAATTTAGTATAAACCACAGAAGACAAAGACAGATAAATGCTAATGTTGGTTCAGCAGCTTTGGCTGAGATAGAAGATGTAGCAAATTTTCACCATCGGACAGTAGAAGAAGTTTTCCAGGAAAGTATCAAGCTCGGTTTAGAGATAACTGAAGCCAGCGTTGACCCCTTTTCTCAGGCGATTCTCACAGAGTCTAATGGCGAATGGGGGATTATGAATCCGATTAGATCGTTTACCTCAGACTAACGGTAAAAAGCACTAACTTCTTCTGCTGGGTTGTGTTATTATTGAGCCTAGATGGAAGATAAAATAAATAAGATTCAAGGTGGCTTTCAAGATAAAATTAAAAAGGCCAGTTCTTTAAAAGAGCTGGATAGCATATTCCTGGCTCTTTTTGGGAGGAGTGGAGAGATTACTTTACTTCCCAAGGATTTTGGAAAACTTTCCTCTGATGAGAAAAAAAAGGTCGGACCCTTATTTAATAAAATTAAGGAAGAACTGGAGTCAGCTATAGAATCCAGGAGAACTGCTGTCCGTGAGGAATCCTACAAGAAATTATCCTCTGAAACATTTACGCTCCAGGGGGACGCCTTGGTGCGTAAAAGACAGGGACATCTTCATCCTTTAACAAAATTTGAGAAAAAAATTATAGATTTATTTGCTAAATTAGGTTTTCAACAGTATGAAGCTCCACATATTGATACTGACTATAATGTTTATGAGGTTTTAAACATCCCTAAAGATTCACCTGCTAGAGATTTACAAGACACTTTTTATATTGATCCATCCAATATGGAGAAAACTAGGGACAAATGGATTTTACGTGGGCATACTTCTAATTCCGAAGTTAGATTTATGAAGGAACATGCTCTTCCTGCCAGAATGACTCTTATTGGAAGATGTTTTAGATATGAAAACTTAGATGCCAGACATGAACATACCTTTGATCAGTTCGAAATTGTCTATATAGATAAGGGAGTCAATATGGGTAATTTACAATATCTTTCCGAATACTTCTTAAAAACAGTCTTAGGAAAAGATATCAAAGCCCGTATGAGAACTAAATATTATCCCCAAGTAGAACCAGGTGCAGGAATAGATGGACTTTGTATTTTCTGTAAAGGTAGTGGCTGTAAGGTTTGCGGGGGAGTAGGCTGGATGGAGTTGGGAGGAGCGGGTATGATCCATCCTGTGGCTCTAAAAAATGGTGGTATTGATACAGAAATTTATTCCGGTTTAGCTTGGGGAATTAGTCCGGAGAGAATGGTTATGTTAATAGAAGGGATTGATGATATTCGGCTGTTTAGAAGTGGTGACTTAAAATTCCTGGAGAAATTTTAATATGAAAATGACGAACAAAGTGAGTCATCCTGAGCGAGTGAAACGAATCGAAGGATCTGATATATGAAGGTATCAATAAGCTGGCTTAAAGAATTGGTAGATTTAAAAGTTTCCAATAAGGAACTTATTACTCTATTGCCTATGCGGACCATTGGCTTAAAAGAAACTAATGAAAGCTTTTTAGAACTGGACATGAAGGGTTACAACCGAGCAGATTTATTATCCATGAGAGGAGTAGCCAGGGAAGTGGCAGCTATTACGGATTCAAAAGTTAATTTTGAAAGCGTGAATAAATATATTTGGGAGGATAGGGATTTGCTGGAAGTTAAAGTTAGAGTGGAAAATACTGAGCTTTGTCCCGTTTATTGTGTAGCCAAAATAGAAGGTTTAAAAGTTACAAAATCATCTGAGGATATTGTCAAAAAGTTAACTGACAGTGGGATACGTTCTATAGACAATATTACTGATATAACAAACCTATTAATGATTGAATACGGTCAAACAATGCATTCTTTTGACGCAAGCAAAGTTACCGACGAGACCATGATTGTTAGACTGGCCAAAAAAGGTGAGCAGTTTATGACTTTGGACGGCAAAGAAAGAAAATTAACGGAAGAAGATATGCTGATCACGGACCCCATAGGAATCCTTAGTCTATCCGGGATTATGGGTGGGAAAAACTCTGAAATTACAGCAGAAACCGATACGATTCTTTTGGAAGTGGCCATTTTTGATCCTGTATCTATTAGAAAAACCAGTCAAAGATTTAATTTATACTCTGAGGCTAGTAAAAGAATTCAACACGGCTTAACCAAAACCAATTTATTACAGGCTCTAGATGCGGCTATAAAAAAGTACGGGGAAATGGGCGGAAAATTAACTGCCATAACTTTGACAGGAGACTTGGAAGATAAGCCAAAAACTGTTTCTCTAAGACATGAAAAAGTAAATTCTCTAATCGGAGTGGAACTTTCCACATCCGAGGTGGAACAGACACTCCGAAAACTAGGATTTTCCCTAGGTGTCCTATCTGGATCACCTCCCAAGTGGGAAGTAACAGTGCCATACTTCCGGCTGGATATTAATATTGAGGAAGATTTAATAGAGGAGGTAGCCAGAATTTATGGCTATGAGAAAATTCCTTCTAATGAATTAAAGGGGGAGTTACCAGAAAAAATTGATCAATCACTACCTAATTTTATTTATGATTTGAAGAAAACCTTGGCTGATGCTGGCTTAACAGAAGTCCAAACATATTCTTTTGTTTCTACCAAGGTATTACATGCTTTGGGAGCCAACGAGGAAAATTTAAAAAAGGCTGTAAAAGTGGCTAACCCAATTTCTTCTGAGACAGAGTATCTGCGAACTTTTATCTGGCCAAATTTAGTAGAAGTAATAGAAAAAAATATGAAACAGGGGTATAAAGATATAGCCATTTTTGAGATTGGCAAAATATACCAGCCCGAACCAAAAGAATCATACCGTTTAGCTATAGCATTAATGAACGGATCTGATAACCCAGTAGAGGAATTAATTAGTTTAGCTTCCCACCTTAAAGGTGTAAACCTAAAAAAAAGCGGATTAATGAAGGAGCTGGAAGTTTTATTTCATCCTACCAAGTATGCCATTGCCGAAGTTAATGGAAAAGTAGTAGGTAGTCTAGCCGAAGTCCACCCCAGATTTTTAAATCACTTTGGAATTGAAAAAAGAGTAGCTATATTGGAAATTAGTATAGAAAATCTAGTTTAATTTATGACAACCGGTGAAAGAATTGTATATGGAACCTTGTTAGGGTTAACTTGGTACGGTACAGGACTGGCTAAAGAAGTGGTACACTCAATCCAGGCTCAAGAGACTATTACTATTAAAAGTACCCCGATTGAATTACCGGAAGATGTTAAGCTTAGAGGTTGGACTTATTTTGTAGATAATGATTGTTTACATAAACATCCAGAAGATGCAGAGGAGTATTGCAGGCAGATGGAAAAAGCAGTTTTAAGAAGAGGTGCTACTTTAGGCTCAGTAGTACTCGATACTGGAGAAATAATTATGGTAAAAGGCGAGCGAGGAGACTTTACTTTCATCGATGAAGCTCTAGCAGCTCAAGCTGAACTTGACAACTCATAATTTATTCTTTAATGTAAAACGATGAACGCAGTAGAACTCGCAGCTAAAGTTACTGGAATAGAAGGAGCAAGAGAGGCTCTTGGTTATCCGGAAGCTCACTATCTACAAATAATCCATCCCTTTTACGAATTAACTGCTATTTGGGGATTTGCTTCACAATTTTTAGCACCAGTTACACATGATATTAATAATCACTATTATAGATACAATCAACCAAATCATAACGAGGTTTATGATAGTGAGAAAAAAGTTTGCAGAATTCTTGATGCAGTTGGAAATGCAGTTTCTATTGGAACATTTATTTTAGCTAGAACTTTTGGGATAGAAGAATCAGAAGCCTTAACAAGCACCCTGACAACAAAACTAGCAATAAACACTATCTCTAATGCTTTTTTAACTCGTTTCACCAATCCAGAGTCAAAGTGGGGTAATTACCTAGATAGTAGAGGTTAATTAACTTCTACAACTTTAACTTCTAATTTATCACCATTATAGTTAAACTGAAATTCTACTGGATTTTCTTTATTATTAGTTATATATAAATTCTGTCTCGCTTGTCCTTTTCTATTAGGATTAGAGTATATAGATACTCCATATTTTTTATCAATTTCAGGAATAGCCATAAAGTTATGGTTAGTTGGGGCTTCTGTTTCAAGACCAGCATCTAAGGCAGTCCAATATATAAGTGAGGCTAGGTGACAAACACCATCTCCATACATATATCCAGCATTGGTGAAACCCTCTTGCGCATTAAAATGAGCATTAGTAGTTTTAACTACATTTGTATATTTAGGTAAAGGATCATCATGAAAAGCAAATTGCTCTCCAGGGTTTAATCTAAAGCTATAAGTTTGTGGTTTTAGTACTTCTCCCCAATTAACACTTTTCGGTGACTGAACCTTGTTATCCATATAGGCAAGATTTAAAAGAATGTTTTCTTTTTGAACAGGATAATACCTCTTCTCTAAAGAGATATTATGTGTGGCTAGGATTTTCTCAGGGGGAACAACTCCAAAAAGAGAGTTAAGCCCTAAGATTGAAATAGTGGATAAAGTAACTAATGTCTCGTATATCATAAGTAAAATATTACAGGCCTACAAATGTAGACCTGATTAAGGTTAATTATAACATACTATAAGTCTAAAAGCAAGTTAACGGAGGAGTTTAAATTCTGGATTTGCCCTTAGAGAAATTTACGTCGAAAAGATCTCTGATACAAATCATTGGCGCATCTAGTAAGTCTCTCTGGTCTTTTGGTATAAAGTTTACAATCTCTCTTATCTCAGTTGTGGCCTTATCACGGTTTTCATCTAAACGATAAACTTTTCTTCTAAGCTCGAAAACTTGCCTAAGAGATTCCAATAAATTTTCTGATAAAGGATAATTTTCTACACAATATTCTAATACTGGCTGAAATTCACTCCAGGCTACAGTTTCTCCCACCTTAGGGTTTCTAAGTTTATCTAAAACATTGCTGTATTTATTATTGCCTTCATTTCTAAAAACAGCTTTGTGGTGCGTACTAATTAGACCAATTATTTCTTCTTCCATTTTAAACAATAAAACCTGCCACCAGGCAGGTTAAGCGAGAATATAACATAACTTTTCCTAAAGTGCAACAGTGACCCCAATTGTGGCAGTATGGGTTGCTCCGTTGTTATCTTCAAGTGTGGCAGAAATAGTATGAGAACCCTTGTCGCCAACTGGGAATTCTACGTGCAAGGCAAAAGGTTCACCTGTTTGAGTAGATTTAGTAGCCCCATCTATACTCCAAGTTACTTTTTTAACTCCAGCTGGGGAGTTGGTTTTTGCCAGGACATCAAATACCCGAGGAACATTAGCACCGTTATTAACATTCACTATAGAAATAGGCCCAGAACCACCACCCCCAGAAAAGCCAGGAATACCAGAACAACCCTTGGTAGCTCCCACTAACCTAGCATCCGCAGCTGTTAGAACCCAAGTATCAATACCGATTTGCCATTTATCGGCTCCTGTTGGATCATCTTCTTTTAGAACTACGACATCCTTATCTTCTGAGTCTTCACCGTCATTTGCTAACCTATGAGGATTAGATTTACAAACTTTAGCCCGCTGATAGTTACCTGATTCAGAATTCGGGGCAGTACCGTTTATAAAGTATTCTTTCCTAATAGGAGAGCCACTATGAGGCTTACCAGTCATTAATCCATCTACTTCTACCTGAGTTACATTTCCTGGCCTTTCGAAAGGCTCGTTTTGTTTATCCTTTAAGATATCCCTCATAATCGCTGCCCAAACAGGAGAAGCTCCGGTGACACCTGAGGCAATCCTTGGATCCAGCGGAGAGTTATCATTATTACCAACCCAGACTCCAACTACAAACGAGGGGGTATAGCCAATAGTCCAATTATCTTTTTTCTGATCTGTAGTACCGGTTTTTACAGCTACGGTTTTCCCCCCAATATTTAGGAAAGAGTTAGATCCAAAAGCAGCAGTTCTGGCTCCGTTATCAGCAAGGATATCAGAGATAATAAAAGCTATTCCTTCATCCAAGACCTTACGCCCCAGAGCTTCTTTACCATCTTCAGATGGCAAGCTTTGCTTATTCTCAAAAAGAGTTTTACCTTTATTATCAGTTACTTTTAGAATAGATATTGGGTCCTGTTGATGACCCTTATTAGCCAGTACCCCAAAAGCAGAGGTTAAATCCAGTAACCTAACTTCTCTGCCTCCTAAAGTTAGAGAAAGTCCAACTGAGTTAACATTTTCTGTACTAGGTTCCCAGGTAGAAAGTCCCATTCTAAAGCCCAAATCCATGACATCTTTTACTCCTACTAGGGCTAAGGTTTTAACAGCTGGGATGTTATAGGAGTCACCAAGGGCATATCTAATTTGAACCGGGCCGTGAAACTGACCATCATAGTTGACTGGGATATAGGAAGGTTGATCTCCACCGGGAAATTCTGTTTTTACATCCATAATGGTATAGTTTCCGGTGTAACCTTTTTCTAAGGCTTTAGCATAGGTAATGGGCTTAGTGGCAGAACCAGGCTGACGGCGGGAAAGGGCAGCATTAACATTTGGTTCAAACACACAACTATCTCCTTCTATACAACCTTCTGGTACCGAGTCTCCAAAGTAATCTTTAGAGCCTACTAGAGCCAAAATCTGCCCTGTTTTAGGATCCAGTACTACTGCAGCTCCATTACCAATTTTGCTGGAATTTAGCTTTTCAACTTCTTTTTTAACTATTTCTTGAGCTTTTTCCTGAATTTTATAATTTAGTGAAGTAGTTACTTTTAAGCCTCCTTGTTCTACTAATTTATCCCCAAACTGTTCAATTAATTTTTCCTTAACATATAAAACAAAGTGTGGGGCTTTAAAACCAATTTCGTTTTGTGCAGTTCTATAAGTTAAATCTGTTTTCTCAGCGTTTTCTGCTTCTTTTTTGGTTATATAATCATCCTCCACCATTCGGCGAAGAACTTCTTTTTGACGAACCTTAGAAAGCTCCGGTTGAGAGCCATAAGGGGAGTAAACAGAAGGTCTTTGTGGCAATCCTGCCAAAAGCGAGGATTCTGCTAGATTGAGCTCACTGGCATGCTTACCAAAATAAAGGTTGCTCGCAGCCTCAATTCCATAGGCTGTACCACCGTATGGAATCTCATTTAAATACATCTCTAGGATTTGATCCTTACTGTAGGCACGTTCTACCTGTATAGCTAATATAAATTCTTTAGCTTTCCTAGGAAGAGTCCGCTCACCAGAAAGTAGGGCATTTTTAACTAACTGTTGAGTAAGAGTAGAACCTCCCTGAAAATTCCTATGAAAAATAGGTTCATAAATTAAGCCTCTAACCAATCCGGCGATGGAGAATCCGGAGTGTTCGTAAAATTCTTTATCTTCTATGGCAATTGTGGCTTGTTTAACATGTTCCGGAACCTCGGTTAGTTTTATAGGGGTTCTATTTTGATCCTGATAGATATCATATAAAAGCTCTCCGTCTCTATCAAAAATTTTAGTAGAAGAAACAGAAGCACGGTTGGTTAAATCATTAGGGGAAGGGACTTGTGTAGCAAAATAAATAATTCCTCCAAAAAGAAGTATCAGGAAAGCAATGACTAAAAAAAGCATTCCATCTGAAAGCTTAGATAAAAATTTAATTCGGCCGAGTCGGGAGTGTTCCTTACGGGAGCGCCATGAACCAAATGCCATATAAAGAAATTATACCCTAACGAAGTTCAGTTTTGTACTTATCAATGATCCCGACCAATGTGTCACCCCAAAGTTCTTGAAAATTATCTTCTTGCGGAGAAGTAAACCCATATAATCTATTCTCTTTAAATTGCATATAGTCTGAGAGGAGAAAAATTTCTGTAGCAATTAAATGAGGCCCTTCTTTAAAAATATGCTCGTTATTTTCCGCCATTAATGTTTGTAATCTAAAACCTACAAGCTGTTCTTGCTTATTTTCTAGTCCAAATTCCCAAAGTGGAATTATATCCATCGGTATAATTTCTGTTTCTAGAGCCCACAAAGCTGATTTAGTAGTAAATTCCCGTGCTTGCTCACTTAAGTAAGAATTTTTAAGAATGACTCCTAAAGTTGAGCTAACCATATCCCTAGCTGCATCAGGCGAAGTTTCAAAAATACTAGTAAAAAATTGGTCTTTAAAACCCACGCTCCATAAAGAAGTAAAAATTTTCGCCCAATTCTCTGGGTTTTGTTCTTTGGTTTCTTGGCTAGTGGGGTTTCTACCTCTGTCTCCATTTCCAGGGGCACCAACTGCTGTTAGGGCACTTAATCTACCACCCCTACCTCTACCAATGCCTTGACCTGCACCACCAGGCTTTGGAACTGGATCATGTGAGGTAGGGGTAAATTCTGGATCTATTTTACCACGTTCTAATTCTCTCATCCTGAACCTACTCTATACAAAAGAGTTTATTCTGTCAACTTCAAATGTAAGCTGAACTAGCTTCCCACATTCCATGTGGGAATACAGATTAATGATCGTCGGAGTCTATTCCAAGATGGTATACCTCTGGATCTAAATTTTCTAGTTCCTCCACAAATTTTTGATAGTCCTTGTTTTGGTTAGTTTTAGTAAAGTAGGGAAGAATGAAATCTGTATCACAAAACGGATGCTGTTCACCTAAATAATAGCCATATGAAGAATAGGGATAAACTCTACCTTCCCACTCTTTAAGTGGGAACGCGTTTCTGTGAATATATTTAGAAAGTTGTAGTAAATATTCGTCTGATTCAACTAATTTGGCTTTAAAAGCACCTTGAAATAGAGACCCTACACGTTTATATTTGGTATTGAAATACTTAGTATAGCTGTCTGAAACTTTCCTCATGAAAATTGAGATACCCTTTTCTTCTAGTTGTTGTACTAATAGATGAAAATGATTGGGCATTAAAGAGTAACAAAAAATCTTAACTAAATCAGTTTGATCCTCTTGTTTTTTTAAGCGAATAACACCCCTCCTAAAATCTGAAAGTTTCATTGGTGTAGGAGTTTTTCGATAGAAATTTATGGTTTCCAGAAACCTTAAATAATCCCAACGATCAAGGAAAACAATCCTTTTTTCCACACCTCTATTATAAATATGGTAATAGCTTCCCTCTATAAGCGGCGGATTAACCATACTTTTATCATTACATCTACGTTCCCACATTTCAAGTGGGAATTCGGATTGGTTAAAGATTAGCGAATAAAGAAAAAATTAGGTATAATTAACAAACCCAGGGGTGGCAGAGTGGTCAATTGCTCCAGACTGTAAATCTGGCGGGGTAACCCTACGGAGGTTCGAACCCTCCCCCCTGGACACAGAAAGATTTTTCGGCCTTGCGTCGAATAAATCTTTATGTTTCTAGAGGATTAAGGTTTGATCTGCGCTCCACACCGTGGGAAGCTGTTCGCTCCGCCTCTGGCGGAGGTATGTCACCCTTCCCTCTGGACATACCCTCTTGACTTACAAAGATTAAAGGAATATATTCTCCGTGGAACTACCACAGTATATGTCAAACGAACAAGGTATCTCCTATGAGCAAATGAAACCTGGTCAGCTTCTGACCGTTCATGCTATGGATGCTTTCACCAAAGGACCTTCTTTTTTCTTAGTAGAAGTACTTTCAGTCAGAGATGAAAGAAAAAATCAAATGGCTGCTACACTTCGATACAGAGGGGGAAATTTTAACTTTTACAACGGTGAGAATACCTCTAAAGCGATTAAATTAGCAGACGGAGATCTTTTTGAAAACGGTATTAGCGGAACCTTAATTCCACTGACTGATTTAAGAATGAGCTACTACGGAGGAATTGGAGTGGGACGGGATCATTTGTTTGACTTTGTAAATGGCAGAAATAAATCTGTCATTGCTCATAAAATAAGCGTTATAGATGTCAGTAATCCTACTGCAGGCTGGCTATCTCCGGATTTGTCTGAACATTTTAAAAAAATAGAGGAAACTAAGGGTAGACAAGATAGAGACAGACAAGAGGCTACTAAAAATACTGAGAACAGTATTGATCAATTTATTAATGAAAAATTTAAAAGCCATCCAAAAGTAGATGAGATTCAAAAAATGCTCAGTGAATTTTCTCCCAATGGGAAAGTGGCTATTGCTTCATTTTTAGGTTATGCCTTAGAAGATGGGGTATTTGAAAAAGCCTGGCAGATCCTAGATAAAGCTAACTACGACCACTTCACTTACCAACCACCCATGGTAAGAGGTGATATGGACATACTCGGCCAGAATAGAGTTAAGATAATGGAAATGATCAGAGAAGCTGGCATTACCTGGCCAAGGCTAGATAAGGAACCAGAGGTTGATCTAGACGGGCCAATGCCGGGAGAAATTGGGGTTATAATTTTAGGTCAGGATCCTATTTTAAGGGAAAAGTTAGTTAGAAAAGTGGCAGAATACAAGAGCAGGTTTAACTGGCCAAATCCGGATAATGTTATCAGTGCTCGTCATAAAGCTCTGGTTTTACAAACAGTTTTGGAACGTTCAACAGTAACTCTTGGAGAACTAAGAAGTATATTGTCTAAAGAAAATTGGTTTAATGAGGACGCCTTTGAAACTGCTGTTTGGATCATTAATGAATATGTTTCAACTAGTGGTAAAGGTCGGGTAGTTGGCGGCACCGGACTTAGCTAAATATCCCTATTTTATAACCGTTTCGCCGGAAAACTTAACTTCAAACTTTCAAGGCGAATAAGGTTTCAAGATTCGTGTATATCGAAACGAGATTAAAATATACGAAGCTTATATAGATCTTCTACTAGTTTTTCTCTATCAGGGTTAAGTATAAACATTTGTTCTCTAATTTCGCTGTCGCTTAAGACCCGTTTTTCTCCAAATCTTTTAGAATGTTCACCATGTAACCGAGTGACCGCGTGTTTGCTCATTAAGAGCTGAATTGACAATCGGTGATTAAGCTACTACAATAACTTAAATTATGGCTGAATATTATTTAGTTGGTAGAGGTAGAACTGGAGAATCTGAACATTATTTAGGCACAACTCCTAATGAGGACGGGGAGTTCCCTTTAAGAAATAATGTTTATGGAACTATAACTCAAACTTTTACGGAAACTCCAGAAGGTTTAGTTTTAAAAGTTTCCGGTAATCCTGAGACTATACTTCACAATCCCCGACAGATGTTAATTGATGGAAGTGGTAAAGGCAGTGCCAGAATAACTTCTCACCATAACCTAAAAGTAGAAAAAGCCAGATAACCCCATAATTCGCCCTACAGTTTGACAATCTAGCTTCAGGATAGTATAATATCCCGGCTATGGCTGAAAGAGTCAATCCGTTTGCTTATATTTTTAATAAAGTTAGACCAGGTAATTTGCCTGTTTTAGCAGAGGTTATATCCCCAGTTAAAAAAGAAGATAAAAAAGATTATAAAGCAGTAATTTATGAACTAGAAACTAGCTCTCCAAATGATTTGGTTCTTGCTAAAACTACAGGTGAAGCCTTACGAAGAGCCAACTTTGACTTGATTTTAGATGTTGAAAAGAGAAAAGAAAACCACAAAATTATAGTTAAAAGTAAATCCGACGATCATCACGATACTGCAACAGAGGGAGCTCTATTTTTGGGCTTAATGGAGGCCACCAGAACTATATTAGAAACTCCAAATCAAGAGAATTTACCTACTACTCCTGAAAATATTGATCAACTTGCCTCCTTATTACTTAATCAAATCGTTGGAAACGAAGAATTTTATACAGAATTTAAAAAATATTACGGGGGTTTGCGTTGGAGCACTGATCAGGATAATTTTACAGCCAGTTTATTTACTCACGGTACAGACTATGATGGACGACTTTTAGATGGCAGGATTAGCTATTATCACCTTAGAAATGTTGCTGAAGTTCTAGGAATGAACCTTCCTTATGAGCAAACCAGAGACTGGTATGACTTGGGTACTGAAGCAATCCTCAAAAAGTATCCTCAGTTAAATCATCTTCAATTAGAAAACCCAGACTTTAGGGCAACTACAGAGGGACAACAATTAGAAAAAGCTTATGCCAAAATCTGTGGTGAAATAGTAGCCAATGCACATAAGAGATCTGAGCGGTTCGATATGGAGGGTAATGAAGTTTCAAAATCAATGATTCCTCTGCACCGTTTCCCTATAATAGAAGCTTTAGTAGTAGACGAGGTCACTCAAATCAGACCTAGGGCAAAATATAACTTTGGGGCTAGTGAAATGATTGGCTTTATTTTCAGCAGTGATAGTTTAGCCGCTCATCAGGCCTTAGTAGATAGAATAATTATCAGACAACCAAAGGAGTTACGCCGAGTGTCTGATGGCCCAGATGAGTTTGAACATAAGCAAAGGCATATTCATGAACTTTTAGGTCAATACAAACATCCTAACAATGAAGTGCATCGCCAAATTTTAAAAGATGACCTGTTAGCTATAATAACCGCTTTCACAGAGGGTGAGATAGTAGCCAATGTCCGAGCAGAGTGGGAAACTACTAAACCAGAATATCGGGGCTATCCTAGAGAAGTTAGGGGAGTAAAAGAAATTATGACTGCTATTCTAGAAGTTGCAATTGCCTCCTCTGATGAAGAAATTTATAACAAAGCCATGGAAATAATAATTAAGTTCTGTCCCAGGGACGATAAAGATGTAGCTATTTTTGATCCATTAGCTTTAAATAGAGCTGATTTAATGTTAGTTCTGTTTGACGGACTAAACGGAGTGACTGATCAATCAAATCCTAGTGTTTTTCAGGCCATGGCTAACTTAATTTTTAGAAATGATGAAATCGGAGAAAAGTTCCGTGGTTTTATAGAAGATAAAATAAAAGCCATCTTAATGGGTCAAATCCCAGAGGTCAGGGAAGCTTATACTAAATGGAGAAAACTTCCTTCTGACCTTGGTCTTGATAAAAACCCTGAGAAAGAATTGGCTTGGGAGGAATATGAAGAAATTAGAAAAGAGGCTACTGATCTTTTAGAAAAAGTTCACAAAGAGGAAAACGACCTTTTAATTAATCTTTTAACTCAACTTCTGAACTCTGAAGCATTAATAAATAACCAAGATGCTAAAAATATGTTCACAGGTTTTACTAAAAGAATAAAGTTTAGTGACCATGACATGGTTTTCTTACCAGAAGAATATCAAAGATTAATCGATATAAGCTTAAATCCAATGTTACCAGAAGAGAGAAAAGCAGATATCTTATGGCATATCTATGAACAGTTTAAATACACATATTTTGAATCTGCCTATCTTTTAGTGCCAGTATTACTGGACATGTACAAAGTTATTTTGGGTGAAGTTAATAACGTAAAAATGCCTACTAAATCCAGCCGGCATGCTATTGCAGCTGCTACTTACCTAGTACATGAAAAAGGTAGTGCTATTTTCAAATCTGCTACACCAGAACAACTTAATACTTTTGATCAATACGCTGCCGCATTAAAAGTTCGCGCAAATCAAATTAAAGACGGGGCACTACTAGTTAGTGGAGATGAAATAGAAGTTGATACAGAAGGCTTGGATGAATGGCAAAAAGAAGCTATGAACAATATTAGTGATGTTATGCATGAATTAAAAACAATTGAAAAAAACTACGAGGGATTTCTACATCTTGAGGCAGTTAAATCTTATGGGCATGTTTATTATCCTTGGATGTTAAATCAATTTACTCCTTTTTGGCAGGGAATGCAATGGGAAACAAGTAAAGGAAACAATCCGACAATGGATATTAGGAGTCTTTATCAAGTTTTAGATGGACAAATAAAAAATAAACTAGCTCTTAGGGATGAATATAAAGAAGGTTTTGATTGTCTTTTGGCAGGTAATTTAGATTTACTACTAAAGGAATGCTACGAAAGAATGGTGATTCCGCATGACATTAAAAATAATGGTACTGTCTGGCAAAAGGGTTTACCTTTTTTACATATCGCTGTTTCTTTTATGCCTTTAGAAGTTTATAAACAAATTATTACTAAATACGAAGGTACGTCTTTTGGTAAATATATAGTTGGTGCATATAGGCAAACTCACGAAAGAAACTAATTATGGAAAACTATAGAAGTAGTTTACCAACATATGAGCAGTGGAGAGAAAAGGATCCTCTTTTAGAAACTCAGAAAATTCTGCAGGAGATTGACGAGCTAATGGCCAAACTGGCAGAGCAAAAGGATTTAGACCCACAGATTCAACAGGCTCTTAGAGCTAGCATTCAGGAATTAATGTTTTCCCTGGGAGTAAAAAACGCTAAAGAATTTATCGTATTCCAAAGAGATTTTCAAACTAAGGTAAATCGAAGAAGACGCGAACCCGTTTTCCCGAATACTTATCCCAGTCTGGATATTTTTAATGGCAGCCATTCCAGGCTTTTAACAGAAAAACCCTACTTTTTACCTGATGTGAGGGATAAGATTAGTGCTTCAGAAGTGGCTGCTTATGCCCAGTATGATTGGAGAACTGTTGACGGAAGAGGCATAGACGCCGTTTCATATATCTATCATCAAGGGAAAATTTTGTGTGATGAGTTGGTTTATAGAGAGTCTCATAAGGCAGATGATATTAGTATAGGTAGGGATTGGAGAGTTGAAAATGGCCTTCACAGATCCTTAGCTTTAAGAGTTTTAGGTAGGGGGTTTGTTTTAAGATCCGGCATGGACCTTTGGGTAACCGTCCAAAAAGACCCAGATATGATATAATTAGTGTATGGCAGACACATACGAAAAGCCCTCTGTAACAGTTGACGTCCTAATTTTTACTGTACAAGAAAATAAATTAAAAATTATCCTAGTAAAAAGGGCTATCGAGCCTTTTAAAGGTTCCTGGGCTATTCCAGGAGGATTTGTCCATAAAAATGAGTCTTTAGAAGAGGCAGCTCTCCGGGAACTGTCCGAGGAAACAGGAGTGAGAGATGTTTATTTGGAACAGCTTTACAGCTTTGGTGATCCAAAAAGAGATCCTAGGGGAAGAGTTATAACTGTTTCTTTCCTAGCCCTTTTACCTTCTGAGAACCTAAAATTAAAAGGTAGTACTGATGTCACAGATGCAAAATGGTTTGCACTAAACGAGTTACCAACTCTAGCTTTTGATCATAAAAAAATTGTAGAGTATGCGCTTGGACGCCTTAGAACTAAGATTCAGTATTCTAATATTACCCACGGACTTATGCCAGATGAATTTAGGCTATCAGAACTTCAGGGAGTATATGAGACTATCCTTGGAGAAAAGTTAGATAAAAGGAATTTCAGAAAAAAGATTTTATCTTTAGGATTACTAAAACCTACTGGAAAAATGGAAGTAGAGGGCGCCCACAGACCTGCTATGTTATATAAATTTAAAACTAAGGAAACTGTCCTCTTTGATTAATCTGCCCACTTGACAAGATGTTTACTTAGTGTTATTATCACACTAAGCTATATGACAGAACAATTAACAGATACAGCATTAATATTGATAGATGTCCAAAACGATTTTTGTCCCGGAGGAACATTAGCAGTACCAGATGGCGATAAAGTGGTTTGGCCACTTAATCATGAGGTAACAAGTGCCAAAAATCGTGGTTGGCTTTTAATAGCTGGAAGAGATTGGCACCCAAGGAAGTCTGTACATTTTGCAGAGTTCGGAGGTATTTGGCCAGTACATTGTGTACAGGGAACTTTTGGAGCAGAGTTCCATAAGGAATTGGATACCAAAGGAGCTACTATTATTTCCAAAGGGATGGATCCAGCAGACGCGAACTCTTATTCAGAATTCTTAGGATTTACTGAAGACGATAAGACTTTAGAGCAATTACTACGGGAATCTAGTATAAAAAGAATCGTACTTGGAGGTCTAGCTACAGATTATTGTGTAAAAGGTACTGCCCTAGATGCAATAAGTTTGGGATTTGAGACATATCTTTTAAGACATGCCTCCCGTGCAGTTAATTTGAAACCCGAGGATGAGGGATTAGCCATACAGAAAATGTATGAAGCAGGAGTACACGGTCTGTTTGCGGGGGAAGTAAGCCAGATTTAAATTTTAGGAAGAAATATATGACAGAACAAGAAAAACCAATAATTACAAGTTTACTTTGGACAGATCTATATAAGGTCACCATGGGACAAGCAGTTTTCCACAACTATCCGGAGGTGGGAGCTGTTTATGAATATATAAACAGAGGCAAACACGAATTCCCAGTCGGTTTTGGTGAAAAACTGCAGCGTCAAGTAGAAATGATGGCAGATTTATCCTTAACTAAATCTGATAGAGAGTTTTTAGAAAGAAAATCCCCTTACCTGCAGCCTGATTACCTAGATTACTTTGAGAGTTACCAGTTTAACCCAAACGAGGTTCATATTGAACAATCAGGTACGGAATTAAGAATTGATATAGAAGGCCCCTGGCAGAGAACTATTTATTGGGAAGTGCCATTAATGGCTCTAATTTGTGAAATGTTTTACCAAGAAAATGGTCAAACCCCAGATAGCCAATATGTAAATCGGGCCAGAAAAAAAGGTAGGCAAATGAAAGAGGCAGACGCTTGGTTTTTTGAATTTGGTACAAGACGCGCCTTTTCTCACAATGTTCACAGAAATGTTTTAGAGGCACTAGTAGAGACCTCCGGAACTCCAGACAACGGAGGAGTGTTACTCGGAACCAGTAATATAGCCCTAGCCAAAGAATTTGATTTAAATCCAGGTGGGACTTATGCCCATGAATGGGTCATGGGACATGCTGCTATGTTTGGTTTTGAAAGCGCTAACAGAAAAGCCATGGAAATCTGGGCTAATGAATACTTAGGTAGAGGTGGGGGAGAAGCATTTCCTAAGCTAGGAACTGCTTTAATGGATACTTATACTACTGAAGCTTTTCTAAAAGGCCTTACTGCTGAGTTGATGGCTTATTACACCTATGGTAGACAAGATTCTGGAGTTCCAATCGAAAAGGGAGAAAAGGCCTACAAAAGATTAGAAGAGCTTGGTTTTGATACACAAAAAAAGGGTGTTGCTTTTACAGATGGATTAAGTATAGAAAAAGCCCTAGAAGTTAATGCATACTTCAAAGATAAACTTCATGTTTTTGGAATTGGCACAGAGTTAACTAACGATGCTGGTCACAAACCAATGAATATGGTTATAAAAACTCATGCTTATACAAAAAACGGAATTTGGTTACCGGCTTGTAAATTATCTGATGATGCCGGTAAAGAATCAGGTGGGCAAAACGCTATTGCAGAAGCGAAAGGACTATTTAGGCCAAACTAATGGAAAAGTTACAAGAAAAATATAGAGGGACGTTAATTGGTTGTGCAGTTGGGGATACCATCGGTATGCCGATTGAGATTTGGAGCCGGGAAAGGATTCATAAATATGTTGGTCGCGTAGAAGAACCCTTAGATCCAATAGAGATTATCCCAAAAGATGCTGAGGGACAACCTTTAAAACAAGATGAATTTGGAAAGTTCTTTGAATTTACTAGAGAATTTGATAAAGGGGCTATCACTGATGACACCATTTTAACCTTAGCTATTGCAGAATCTATTATCGACTGTCAGGGAATTAACCTAGACGATATTGCTAAAAAACATCTAGAAGCTTTCCATAAATATAAAGATAAAGGTGGCTTTGGTGGAACTACTGTTGCGGCTTTCAGAAGGTTGGAACTGGGATTCCCTTGGTACGAAGCAGCTATCAGTGATGGCGCCGGTAACGGACCGGCTATGAAAATGTCCCCAATTGGGCTATGGACACATGCTACAAATAACGAGCAAGGGCTTCAAGCCGCTTCTATGATTGGTAAAATTACCCATAAAGATATTAGATCAGTTACTAGTGGAGTTATTCAAGCTTATCTGGTAGATACTCTACTACGGTATGAGTACCTGGATAAAAGTAATTTCTTTTTAAGCCTAGGACTTGCTTCCTATATGGAAGAGGATGTTAACCAGGAAACAGGACTAGCTTTACTAAAACCTGATGAAAATTTGTACAGCCGAATTAAATGGGTTATCCAGAATTACGATGCTTCCTCAGAAGATGCTTATCGACTGCTGGGAAATGGCGGGTTTGTTAATGAATCATATCCATTTGCATTATTTATGTTTCAAAAATACTGGGATGATCCGATAGAGGGACTGCTAGAAGCAGTTAACTTTGGTGGGGATTCTGATACAGTTGGGGCCATGTACGGCGCACTGGCCGGAGCAAAAAATGGTATGATCTGGCCTGAAAATTGGGTTAACACTTTAATAGAGAAGGATAGAATTATAGCCGCAGCAGACGGGTTATATAACTTAAGGAGGTATCCATGATTGAGGTAGAACCCAAAAGAGCCATTTTTATAGGTAGATTTCAACCTTTTCACAAAGGTCATTTAAATACGATTACCCAAATGATTAATAATCCGGAAGTTGATGAAGTTATTATTGGAATTGGTTCATCTCAATATCACCACTACTTAGGTAATCCATTTACAGCCAGCGAGAGAACTGAGTTTATTAAAAGAACTCTAAAAAACCAGATCAAATATCAAATAGTAGAGATTCCAGATATCCATGATTTTCCTAAATGGGCTCCACACGTTGAATCTCTAACTCCTAAGTTTGAAGTTGTCTACTCTGGCAATACTGTTGTAAAAGATCTTTTTGAGGGAAGAGGTTACGAGGTCAGAGCTCCCAAGAGAAATTTTGATATATCCGGAGCTCAAATAAGAAATGCTTTTGTCACTGGTGAGGACTGGTTTGATTTAGTCCCAGCAGGTACCAGACATATGTTATTTGAAATTGATGGAGAGAGAAGAGTTAGGAAATTACATGATAGGCATA